>ERZ780111.401-NODE-401-length-12754-cov-2.90346_pt1 | contig 12754 bp, 6 predicted proteins | sample MGYA00433084_ERZ780111 | MGnify/ENA primary metagenome ERZ780111 (study PRJEB29588, sample SAMEA2144299) | human gut metagenome | biome: human gut; feature: human-associated habitat; material: faeces | place: Denmark | collected 2008/2010 ... | reverse complement strand
GGCAATCATTGATACTGTATCCAGACTGGTTCCTGGGGTATTGAACAATGATGACAGTGCGGAGATCGAATCCTTTCATGACGATCTGTTAGAATATCCACAATATACAAGACCGGTAGAATTCATGGGGAAGAAGGTTCCGGATGTGCTGCTTTCCGGTCATCATAAGAATATAGAGGCATGGAGACTGGAACAGTCGATCAGCCGGACAAAAGAACGGCGACCGGATCTGTATGCGAAATATGAAGCAAATCACCCGGTTGTGGAGAAGAAAAAGAGAAAAAGGTAAATTTCCCGATAGAAATTCACATTTATGACATAGATGTTTGTTAGAATACAGCAAGAAATGGAAATAACAGGAGGTCGCATATGGATAGTATAAAGATATTGGTAGTTGACGATGAGAGCAGAATGCGTAAGTTGGTCAAGGATTTCCTGAGTAAGAAAGGATATATCGTTCTGGAAGCAGGAGACGGTGAAGAAGCGGTTGATATCTTTATGAATAATAAAGACATCGGACTGATCATTTTAGATGTTATGATGCCGAAGATGGATGGCTGGGAGACCTGTAAGGAGATACGGAAGTTCTCACAGGTTCCGATCATCATGCTGACTGCAAAGTCAGATGAAAGAGATGAACTTCTGGGATTTGAACTTGGTATTGATGAATATATCACGAAGCCGTTCAGTCCGAAGATCCTGGTTGCCAGAGTAGAAGCAATCTTAAGAAGAACCAGTGATGTACCGGCTGACAGTGTGATCTCAGCAGGCGGTATCACGATGGATCTTGCAGCCCATATCGTAACGATCGATGGAGAACCGATCGAGCTCAGTTATAAAGAATTTGAGCTGTTGAATTATTTTATGGTGAATAAAGGAGTTGCATTATCCAGAGAGAAGATACTGAATAATGTATGGAATTATGATTATTTTGGAGATGCCAGAACGATCGATACCCATGTAAAGAAGCTCAGAAGCAAGTTGAAGGATAAAGGTGACTATATCAAGACGATCTGGGGCATGGGATATAAGTTCGAGGTGGATGATGAGAAAAAGGTCGATAAGGAGTAAGATAACACTTTGTCTGATGGCGATCATTACTGTGATGATCCTGCTGTCAGGCATTTTGTCCGTTATCTTCATTAAAAAATATTATTACAATGAACTGAAAAATAATCTGATCCAGACCTATCAGGAATGTGATGCTTTTTTCAAAGATTCATCAAATAAGAACAGAGATGGCAGCTATGACCTTGACAGCATGGAGAGCCTGCTCGAGAATAAATCCGATGCGATGATCTATATTGTGGATGATGTTCATATGAAGATCTATACAACGGTAAATGAGGATACGGCTGTATTTAACAATCTGAAAAGTATCGGTGAGTTCCTGATGTTCTCAGACAGTATAGATGCGAATAATTCCCAGATCGAACGGGAAGAGGTCGAGAAGCATAAGGATTATAAGATACAGATCACAAAGGATAAGGATACAGCTCAGAGTTATTTTGATCTGCTCGGATTTCTGGATAATGGATTTGTTATTATCGTGCGTACCACAATTGCCAGAGTGGATTCCACGATCCAGACAACGATCAAATATTTTATGGCTGTACTGATTACAACAGCAATCATCAGTTGTATTCTGATGTATTTTGTCAGTGAGATATTTGCCGGACCGATCAAACGGCTTACCAGGGTTGCAAAACGAATGGCAACTCTTGATTTTGATGCAAGGATCGAGCATCCGTCCAATGATGAGATCGGTGAGCTGTCCTGTTATATGAATGATCTGTCGTATAAGCTGAATAAGACGCTGACGGAGCTTAAGGAGACAAACCAGAAGCTTCAGGTGGAAATTGATGAGAAGATCAAGATTGACGAGATGCGTAAGGAATTCCTGTCACATGTATCACATGAATTAAAGACACCAATCGCACTGGTACAGGGTTATGCAGAAGGCTTGCGGGATAATATCAATGATGATGAAGAAAGTAAGAATTTTTATTGTGATGTCATTGTTGATGAAGCAAACAAGATGAATAAGCTGGTAAAGCAGTTACTTGATCTGAATGAGATAGAATTCGGGCAGAACCGAGTGAATAAGGAAATGTTCAATATCGTTGATCTGATCCATAATTCCATCGATTCGTCTGCAATCCTTGCAGAGCAGAGTCAGGTTACGATCGTTTATGATGATGTAGATCCGATCAATGTCTATGCGGACGAATTCATGATCGAAGAAGTCTTCCGTAATTATCTGACAAATGCGATCCATTACTGCTATAAAGAGAAAGAAGTCCGTGTCTGGACAGAAAAATATATGTATGAAAAACCGGGAGACACATATGAAGAAGGATCGATCCTTGGAAATCTCCGTGTCTATGTATATGATCAGGGACCAAATGTACCGGAGGGCGAACTGGAGAAGCTGTTCATCAAGTTCTACAAGGTAGATAAGGCAAGAACCAGAGAATATGGCGGAAGCGGCATCGGTCTGTCCATTGTCGCGGCTACCATGCAGGCACATAAGAAGTGCTATGGTGTGTATAATGTAAAAGATGGAGTTGTATTCTATTTTGATCTGGATATTATCGGGGAGACAGACGATATCGAAGAAAAAATCGGTATTGAAAAGAAAGAAACAGAATAATTTCTTTGCAAAAAAATGGAATACAGAATATACTAATCAATGATTATGTGGATAGAGAGGAAATGTTATGTCGTATAGTGCAAAAAATATAGAGGTGCTGAAGGGACTGGAGCCTGTAAGACTCAGACCGGGTATGTATATCGGTAACACCGGAAGAAGCGGTCTGAACCATCTGATTCAGGAGCTGATCGATAACTCCGTGGACGAGCACCTTGCAGGTTATTGTAAAAATATATATGTCAGTATCAATGAAGACGGTTCAGCGACCGTGTCAGATGATGGACGGGGTGTTCCTGTTGATATACATGAGACAGAGGGAATACCTGCGGAACGTGTCGTATATACCGTACTGCATGCCGGTGGTAAGTTCAACAGCTCCACATATAAGATCAGTGGTGGTCTTCATGGTGTAGGTTCTGCTGTTGTAAATGCGTTATCAAAGAAGCTATTGGTTGAGGTCGCAAGAGACGGATATCTCTACACGGACAGCTATGAGTATGGCGTTCCGGTAACGGAGCTGACTCCAGAAGGGAATCTGCCGCGTACCCGGTTAAAAGAGAAACGAACCGGAACAAAGGTAACCCTATATCCGGATGATACGATTTTTGAAACAGTAAAATTCAAAGCCGATGCGATCATGCAGAGAATCAAGGAAACGGCATATCTGAATCCGGAGCTTACGATCACATTTCATAATAAGAGAGATGGCAAGGAACCGGTTGTATTCCATCAGCCGGGCGGTCTGTCCGCATTTGTAGAGGATATATCGGAAGGACTTACACATACTTCACCGATCATTGCAATCAGTGGAGAGAAAGAGAATATAACTGCTGATATCGTATTCGTTATGACAGAGGATGGGGAAGAAAACATCATCGGTTTTACAAATAATATCACGAATCCGGAAGGCGGAACACATGTAACAGGTTTCAAGTCAGGATTTGCAAAGCTGATCAACTCGTATGCAAGAAATGAGCTTGGGTTATTAAAGGAAAAGGATGCGAACTTAAGTGGTGCGGATATTCGTTCCGGTATGCAGGCGATCATATCTGTAAAGCATCCGGATCCGCAGTTTGAAGGGCAGACGAAGACGAAGCTGTCGAATACAGACGTTACAAAGGCAGTCGATGATATTGTAAAAGAACAGCTTACCGTTTATTTTGACCGTAACTACGATGTCTTAAAGGATATCTGTGATCGTGCAGTCAGCCTGTCTAAGAAGAAGGCTCTGGAAAAATCCAAGATCAATCTGAATAAATTCTCCTTTGAAGGAAATGGAAAGCTTGCCAAGCAGGAATCCAATGATTCGTCCAAATGCGAGATTTTCATAGTCGAGGGTGATTCTGCCGGCGGCTCTGCTAAAACAGCCAGAAACCGTAAATATCAGGCGATCCTGCCACTTCGTGGTAAGATCTTAAACGTAGAGAATAAAACAGTAGCCAAGGTTCTTGAGAATGCCGAGATCAAAGCACTTATTAATGCATTTGGATGCGGCTTTATGCAGGGCTATGGCAACGATTTTGATATTAATAAATTAAATTATGACAAGATCATCATTATGACTGATGCCGATGTCGATGGCGCGCATATCGCTACATTGCTTCTGACATTTTTCTATCGGTTTTATCCGGATCTGATCAATGAGGGTCATATTTATATCGCGATCCCGCCGCTTTACAGAGTGGGCGAGGGCAAGCATATGCAGTATCTGTATTCAGATGAAGAACTGAACCGTTATCGAAAGAAGCATACCGGTAAATTCACGATCCAGCGTTACAAACGTCTTGGAGAAATGGATGCAGACCAGCTCTATGAGACAACGATGAACCCGGAGAGCCGTGTGTTAAAGCAGGTATCAATCAACAGTATCGTGGAAGCAAATAAGCTGACACAGACGTTGATGGGAACAGAAGTAGCACCGAGACGAGAATATATTGAGACACACAGTACAGATGCAGTGCTTGATATCTAAGAGGAAAGAGGAAATCTATGTCTGAAAAAATCTTAAATGTTGATTATGAAAGTGAAATGGGACAATCCTATGTAGATTATTCCATGAGCGTTATAACAGAACGTGCGCTCCCTGATGTCAGGGACGGTTTAAAGCCGGTACAGCGCCGTATCCTGTATTCATTAAATGGTCTGGCAGGTTCAGATAAGCCACATCGTAAATGTGCGAGAATCGTCGGTGATACGATGGGTAAATATCACCCACATGGAGACAGTTCAATCTATGAAGGTCTTGTAAATATGGCGCAAAACTGGAAGCTTCCGATCCCGCTTGTAGATCCGCATGGTAACTTTGGTTCGGTAGATGGCTCCGGTGCAGCGGCAATGCGATATACCGAGGCAAGAATATCCAAATATACCGAGGATGTCTGCATGAAGGATCTGTCTTTCTTTAAGGATCAGTTTATTCCAAACTTCGACGGAACAGAGACAGAGCCTACATTTCTTCCGTTTCAGGTTCCGAATATCCTAGTTAGTGGTTCGACCGGAATTGCAGTTGGTATGGCAACCAATATTCCGACACATAATCTCGGAGAAGTGATCGATGCAACCGTGATGTATCTGAATGATCCGGAAGTACCGCTTGAGGATCTATTAGATGTGATGAAAGGACCAGATTTCGCAACCGGCGGCATCATCAATGCATCCAAGGAAGATCTGATGCAGGTCTATGAAACAGGGCTTGGCAGGATCAAGGTCAGAGGTAAGGTGGAGATCCGTGATATCGGTCATGGAAGAAAAAGTATCTGTGTAACCGAGATCCCGTTTACGATGATCGGTGGAACAGCGAAGTTCTTGGATACGGTTGCAGAGCTTACCAGAAACCGTGAATTACCGGCCGTTGTAGATATCGCTGACCGTGGAGATAAGAACGGAGAATGTTTGTGTATCGATGTAAAGAAGGGTACAACAGATGAAGAAATCCGGAATATCATTAATATTTTATATAAAAAGGCAGGACTTGAGGATACCTTTGGTGTAAATATCAACTGTATTTATGACGGCAAGCCGGAGGTCATGGGACTGAAGCGGATCCTGTCAATCTATACAGATTTCAAATACGGACTATACAATACTAAATACACGAAGTTGTTAGAAAATCAGATGGAAGTACGGGAGATCAAGACCGGTCTTCTTACAGCGGTTGACTGTATCGACCTGATCATAGAGATTCTGCGTGGAAGTAAGAAGGTAGCGGATGCAAAGGCATGTCTGATGCATGGAGATACCTCCAACATTACATTCCGGTTCAAAGGTTCAGAGGCAGATGCAAAGTTCTTATGCTTTACCGAGAAACAGGCAGATGCGATCCTTGCCATGCGTTTACAGAAGCTCATCGGTCTGGAAGTAAATGCCCTTAAGAAAGAACTGGAAGATGCAGAGAAGCTGATCAAGAAGTATTCAAAGCTGCTTGAAAGCAAGAGCAATATGAAGAAGCAGATGATCGCAGATATGTTAGAGATTAAGGAGAAATATGCGATTCCAAGAAAGACTATGATCGCAGACTGTGGCGAAGTTGTCGTTAAGAAGGCACAGGCAGTCGAGACAGAGGTTGCTGTACTTCTCGATCGTTTCTATTATATCAAGGTCGTTGATGCCAATCTTTATGATAAAAACAAAGCGCAGATCGACAAAGACTACCGGTTCTCATTCAAATGTAAGAACACAGAACGTGTCGGTGTATTTGCAGATAATAATCAGATGTATATGATCAAGGTTGCTGATATTATCAAGCTTCAGGCAAAGAAGAATACCGGTAAAAAGGGAAATGGTTCCGGTCTGATCGGCAGATTGTCGGATAAGGGTATTCAGATCTTTGAATTCTGCAATATGAATGGAAATGAAAACATATTATATATGTGCTGCCTCGAGCAGATCATAGATAAGAACCTGTTATTTGTGACCAAGCATGGTCAGGCAAAGCTGGTTCCGGGAAATAACTACGATGTACTTCGTAAGATGATCGCAGCGTCCAAGCAGGAAGAAGATATCATCTTTATCCATGACGCCGAGATGGAAGATTTCATCGTTGTAAAGAGTATGCTTGGCTACTATGCAAGAATCCAGATCAGCGAGATCCCGGTCAAGGGAAAAGGCGCAGGCTGCATCCGCCTGGTAAATATCACCGACGATGATGAGATCGAAGAAGTAGCAGTCGGCAGCACAAAGGACAGCTTCTTTGTAGATAACACAGAGATCCTGTTTACACGAATCAAAGCATGTAAACGCGGCAGTAAAGGAACAAAGCTGCGGTTGTAGGGAAGAAAGGTAGGATTCGTACCGGAAAGAAGCAGTTATAAGACAATTAAAAAGGGCACTTGAAAAAACAAATGCCCTAGTATATAATCTACTTAGAAAGGTTATCGGATGTGTTATCCGATTTGCCCTCAGTTGAGAAAAACTAATAAGAATAGCATCCTAAACTTTAGCGAGGGTTGGGGATGCTATTTCTTTTTATTATTATGATTGTCTATGTAAGACAGAGCCGCAAAAATTACTAGCACTAAAGTTAAAACTTCAAGCGTGTTCATAGGGCATCACCCTCCTTTGTAAACTAGAGGGCATCGAATAATCGGAACATCACATCCTGCTTTCTTTTCAATTATACAACAATAGCATAACATAAACAGAACAAATGTTTAATTAAAAAGAAAAAGTTACTATATAGAGTAATTAGACACTGTACCTTTGGTGTGATATAATGATGAAGGTCATTGCTGATAAAGGATGATTTATACCTGATTTGAAAGGAAATAGACAAATGATAGCGATTATTGATTACGATGCAGGTAACATCAAAAGCGTCGAAAAAGCCGTACAATTTCTTGGCGAAGAAGCCATAATTACGAGAGACAGGGATGTCATTATGGACAGCTCTGGAGTTATTCTTCCGGGTGTTGGAAGTTTTGGCGATGCAATGGGAAAAATCAATGAATATGGATTGAAAAATGTTATTTATGATGTCGTTGATTCGGGAAAACCATTTCTGGGTATCTGTCTTGGACTTCAGTTATTATTTAAGACAAGTGAGGAGACACCGGGAGTAACAGGATTGGGAATCGTAGATGGACAGATCCTTCGGATTCCGGATGCACCGGGACTTAAGATTCCACAGATCGGATGGAACTCACTTGATATCAATCCGAAAGCAAGGTTATTTAAAGGACTTCCGGAACATCCATATGTATATTTCGTTCATTCGTATTATCTGAAGGCAGATCATGAGGAAGATGTAGCTGCATCCACATTTTACTCAACGAATATCCATGCTTCGATCGAACATGGTAATGTATTTGCCTGCCAGTTCCATCCGGAGAAAAGTTCAACCGTTGGACTTCAGATCCTGAAGAATTTTATAGAATTGGAGGCGTAATCATGCATACAAAGAGAATTATTCCATGTCTGGATGTGAAAAACGGACGAGTTGTAAAGGGTATTAATTTTGTAAATCTGGTAGATGCCGGAGATCCGGTTCAGGTTGCTTCAGCTTATGATAAAGCCGGTGCGGATGAGCTTGTATTCTTAGATATCACTGCATCCTCCGATCAGAGAAATATCGTAGTAGATATGGTCAGACGTGTGGCTGAGACGATCTTTATTCCATTTACGGTTGGCGGTGGTATCCGTACCGTTGATGATTTCAAAGCCATTCTCCGCGAAGGTGCAGATAAGGTATCGGTTAATTCAGCAGCAATCGACAATCCGAATCTGATCGCAGAAGCAGCCGATAAGTTCGGAAGTCAATGCGTAGTTCTTGCCATTGATGCAAAGAAACGACCGGATGGCGGTTGGAATATCTTCAAGCATGGCGGAAGGATCGACTGCGGTATCGATGCAGTGGAATGGGCAATGAAAGCAGTTGAACTCGGTGCAGGGGAAATTCTTCTTACCAGTATGGACTGTGATGGTACGAAAGCCGGATACGATATCGACCTTACCAGAACGATTGCAGAGAATGTAAATGTACCGGTTATTGCTTCCGGTGGAGCAGGAACCAAAGAACACTTCTACGACGCACTAACAGAAGGAAAAGCAGAAGCTGCACTCGCGGCATCATTATTCCATTACAAAGAGCTTGAGATCTCAGATCTGAAGAAGTATTTAAGTGAACGTGGCATCCCTATGCGGATGATATAAGATATTATCTTACTATAAGAACAAAATACATGCAAAAAAAGGGTAAATAAAAACAGCTACAAAATATCTCTATGAAGCAGACCTTTTTTCACGTCGGTCCTTAATGAACCGCAAGAGCGGTGAATTTAGTACCGTTACGTGAAAAACAGAACGCAAGTGATCTGCGGAATAGAAGATATATGTAGCTGTTTTTATTATGAAATACTTGCCTTGTGTAGAGAATGATAATGCTTCGATAAATATAAAAACTGCATATAGGCATTCGTATATAAAAGAAAAAACAGACACATATATTTCTATGAAGCAGACCTTTTTTCACGTCGGTCCTTAATGAACCGCGATAAGCGGTGAATTTAGTACCGCTACGTGAAAAACAGAACGAAAGTGATCTGCGGAATAGAAGTTATATGTGTCTGTTTTTGTAATTGTTAAGTATATTTGTCTATATGCAGTTTGCCGCAATGTCCAAACAGGCGGGCTATTTCAGCTTCTTGTTGGCCGCTGCCAGCATCAGCTTAATACGGTTGATCTGGTTAACCTCGGATGCCCCAGGATCGTAGTCGACTGCCACAATGTTAGCATCCGGATAAGCCTCACGAAGATGCTTGATAACACCCTTGCCGACAATGTGGTTTGGCAGACATGCAAATGGCTGTGCACAGACAATATTTGCGGCACCGCTGTTGATCAGCTCGATCATTTCACCTGTTAAGAACCAGCCTTCACCGGTTTGGTTACCGATGGATACAAAAGGTCTGGCATATTCTGCAAGATGCGTGATCGGTGTAGGTGGATCAAAACGTTTGCTTGCCTTTAAAGCATCAGTTGCAGGCTTTCTCATATGCTCAAGGAGCGAGATGGCTGCATTTCCGATGATTGCGCCTTTGTGTGTCTTGCCCAGATATTCATATTTATAATTACTGTTGTAGAAGCAGTACATGAAGAAATCAAGCAGATCCGGCATAACAGCTTCAGCACCTTCTGATTCCAGCAGATCAACCAGATGGTTGTTTGCAGATGGAAGGAACTTTACAAGGATCTCTCCAACGATACCGACTCTTGGCTTCTTGATGTCAAGAAGTGGGAGAGTATCGAAGTCATGTACAATTCCATTGATATTCTTTTTAAATCTTGCTGTGCTTCCTGTTTCTTCCAGTGTCTTCTTACAGATCTTTTCCCATTTCTTATGGATCGCATTTGCAGATCCCGGTTCTTTCTCGTATGGTCTTGTATGGTAAAGACAACGCATGAAGACATCACCATAGACAAGTGCCTGAATTGCCCGTTTTGCAAGCTTTAAGGTGATAGGGAAACCGGAGTTCTTCTCAAATCCCTGAGCTGATAATGCGATTACAGGGATCTGACCGTAACCTGCTTTTGCAAGCGCACGTCTGATAAATCCAATATAGTTCGTCGCACGGCATCCGCCACCGGTCTGGCTCATGATAACTGCAAGTTTATTTACATCATATTTACCGGATGTGATGGCACTCATCAACTGACCGACGACGATCAGAGATGGATAACAGGCATCGTTATTTACATATTTTAATCCGACATCGATCGTTTCCTTGGTTGCATCCGGAAGGATCTCGATATTAAGTCCCATAACTTTGAATGCAGATTCCAACAGATTGAAATGGATCGGTGACATCTGTGGAGCAAGAACGGTGTAGTCCTTCATCATATCCTTGGTAAATTCGATTCGGTTGATAGCACTGCTTGACGGGCAGGTCTTGTAGTTTTGTTCCTTTCTGGAATTAACGGCGCTGATCAGTGAACGGATACGGATTCTGGCAGCACCAAGGTTACTTACTTCATCAATCTTCAAAACGGTATAAATCTTTCCTGATTTTGTCAGGATATCATTTACACAGTCGGTTGTTACGCCATCCAGACCACAGCCGAAGGAGTTCAACTGGATCAGTTCCAGATTGTCACAGGTCTTAACATAGTTTGCTGCCTTATATAATCTGGAGTGGTACATCCACTGGTCAGATACGATAAGCGGACGATCTACCTGTCCCAGATGAGCAACGGAATCCTCTGTCAGAACAGCGATCTTATATGAGTTGATCAGTTCCGGAAGACCGTGGTTGATCTCAGGGTCGATATGGTATGGACGACCGGCAAGGACGATTCCAAGGATGTCGTGTTCATCGATATATCGAAGAGTTTCTTCGCCTTTTTCACGGATATCGGTCTTTACTTTTTCTGCTTCTTCATATGCAGCACGGACAGCAGATGCGATCTCATCGGTTGTCAAATCGTAGTATTTTTTCATTTCACGATACATACGATCGACAAGAGCCTGTTCATTATCCAGTGCGACGAACGGACGGATAAAGGTGATCTTGTCATCCTTTAATTCTTCCATGTTGTTTTTGATATTTTCGGCATAGGATGTAACAATCGGGCAGTTGTAGTGGTTATTTGCTTCCGGTGTTTCGTTCATTTCATATGGAACACAAGGATAGAAAATGGATGTGATACCATTCTTTAACAGCCACATAACATGTCCGTGTGAGATCTTAGCCGGATAACATTCGGATTCACTTGGAATCGATTCAATACCAAGACTGTAGATATCTCTGGATGACTTTGGAGAAAGTACTACCGAGAATCCGAGCTTTGTCAGGAAAGTGAACCAGAATGGATAATTTTCATACATATTCAGAACACGAGGGATACCGATCACACCACGTTTTGCCATATCAGGTGTAAGCGGGGTATAGTCGAAGATCCTGTTTAATTTATATTCGAACAGATTCGGGATGTTATCAGCATTCTTCTTAAGACCGACACCCTTTTCACAACGATTTCCGGTAATGAAGTTCTTACCGTTTGAGAAATGGTTGATCGTCAGCAGACAGTTGTTGGTACAGCCCTTACATCTGGTCATATTTGTGGTATAAGTCAGCTTGCTGATCTCATCGATCGACAGCATAGAAGTCTTAAAGCCCTCTTTATATTTATTCATGGCAATAAGGGCAGCACCGAAAGCACCCATGATACCGGAGATATCCGGTCGGATAGCGGTTCTGCCGGAGATTACCTCGAAGCTCTTTAAGACAGCATCGTTGTAGAAGGTACCACCCTGTACGACGATGTTCTTACCGAGATCCTTTGGATCCGTCAGTTTGATAACCTTTAAAAGTGCATTCTTAATAACGGAATATGCCAGACCGGCTGAGATATCAGCTACAGACGCACCTTCCTTCTGTGCCTGTTTTACTTTTGTACATCTGGAACCAAGGTCGATAGGAGTCTTGGCAGTTGTAGCGATCTTTGCAAAATCCGCAATATCATAATTTAAGGATTTGGCAAATGTTTCAATGAAAGAACCACAGCCGGAGGAACATGCTTCATTTAACATGACATTATCTACGACTTTGTTCTTGATCTTGATACATTTCATATCCTGACCGCCGATATCGAGGATACAGTCAACTTCAGGATCAAAGAATGCTGCTGCCGTATAGTGGGCAATCGTTTCTACTTCGCCAAAATCAAGAGAAAGTGCCTGCTTGATCAGGGCTTCGCCGTAACCGGTAGAGCATGAACCGGCGATGACAGCACCCTCCGGCAGCTTGGAATAGATATCCTTGATCGCTTTGATCGTCGTATTTAACGGACTTCCGTTGTTGCTGCTGTAGAAGTCGTATAATAATCCCCCTTTTGACCCGACAAGAGCTACCTTGGTGGTTGTAGAACCGGCATCAACACCGATGAAGCAGTTTCCTTTATATGTAGCAAGGTCACCGCGTTTTACTTTATATTTATTGTGCTCCTCCTTGAATGCTTCATAGGCTGCTTCGTCTTCGAATAATGGAGGGAGACGGAGTACATTTTCAGCCATATGTAACTCGCCGTCTAAGGAATGGCTGAGTTCGCCGAGCGTTCTGGATACCTCCGGCTTGGAATTCAGGGCAGCACCTGTTGCAGCAAAAAGAT
>ERZ780111.399-NODE-399-length-12763-cov-14.6516_pt1 | contig 12763 bp, 6 predicted proteins | sample MGYA00433084_ERZ780111 | MGnify/ENA primary metagenome ERZ780111 (study PRJEB29588, sample SAMEA2144299) | human gut metagenome | biome: human gut; feature: human-associated habitat; material: faeces | place: Denmark | collected 2008/2010 ... | reverse complement strand
TGTTAATTAACTTGTTCATTTTCAAACGATTATGTAATTATTAACAGAGTATTGAACGAAAAGAAAAAACATTTATTATGAGATTATCCACATTGGTATTGGCTGCAAGCATCTGCTTTGCCCCCCCATCACTGAACACCCAAGCCAAGAGCAAGAAAAAGAGCCTTAACTTGCTGACTGCTAAGTCTGATTCCACTAAAACAGACTATGCTAAAGTCACCAAGGGCGGAAAGAAAGATACAGGTTTGTTTACTGTCATCTACAATAGCAAAAGCGGCAAGCTGTATTTTGAATTGCCCGACTCTGCATTCAGTCACCAGTATATCCTTGCCAACAGAATGGCAGCCACCAGCGACACACAGGATTTTGTGGCTGGGCAGATGATCAACACTCCTTTGCTCATACAGTTCTCAAAGGATGAACGAAACGTATATATCAATCTCATACAGAGCAACAATGTCGTTGACAAGAACGACCCTATCGCAGCCTCTTTCGACAAGAATTTCTTGAATCCTCGTATGAAAGGTTTCAAGATTGCTGCACGCAATAATGGCAATGTCGTTATTGACGTGACTTCTTTCTTCGGTACCAACGAGGCTTACATCTCTCCACTGAAAGAGGTTTCTGTTTTTTCTAAACTCTTCGGCGATGCCAATGCCATCAAGGGTACTTTTTCTGCCGATGCTTCCAGCATCGACTTCGTGAAGACTTTCCCTAAGAACATCGAGATAGAGAGCACCCTGTCGTTCAACACCACAGGTATGATCAAGAAGCCTTACTCTGTGAAGGTTCACCGTTCACTCTTTGTCCTGCCCGAGGATCCTATGCCTATGAGATACCAGGACAACCGAGTGGGTTTCTTCAATAACAACAAGAACATATACAGTTCTTCCAAGGACAAGGTGGAGAGCAAGACCTACATCAACAGATGGCGCCTGCAACCCAAGCCCGAGGATATGGACAAGTACTTTGCCGGCGAACTGGTAGAGCCACAGAAACCTATCGTGTTCTATGTCGATTCTGCCTTCCCTGAAAAGTGGAGAGAAACCATCAAGACGGGTATAGAAGACTGGAACCAGGCTTTCGAGCAGGCAGGTTTCAAGAATGCCATCATTGCTAAAGACTATCCCAAGAACGATCCAGACTTCGATCCAGACGATATGCGCTATAACTGCTTCAAGTATGCAGTTACATCTACCGCCAATGCCATGGGTCCAAGTCATAAAGACCCTCGTACTGGCGAGATCCTCACCGCCGACGTCATCTGGTATCACAACATCGTATCCCTGTTGCACAACTGGCGATTCATCCAGACTGCAGCTGTAGACAAGCGAGTTCGCAAGAACATCTTCGATGACGATGTGATGCGCGAGTCTATCCGTTATGCAGCAGCCCACGAGATTGGTCATACCCTGGGTCTGATGCACAACATGGGTGCCAGCTATGCTTTCGACGTTGAGCAGCTGAGAGATCCAAAGTTCACACAGCAATATGGCACCACACCAAGTATCATGGACTATGCTCGCAACAACTACATCGCCCAGCCTGGCGATTTGGAGAAAGGCGTGCGCCTTACTCCTCCTGTTATCGGTGTATACGACAAGTATGCCATCAACTGGGGTTACAGAATCATCAAGGGTGCCAATACTCCTGAGGAGGAAGTGGCTACTCTTAACAAATGGATTGCCGAAAAAGCCAACGATAAGAAATTCCAGTTTGGCGCTCAGCAGGTTTTAGGTACTGTAGACCCAACCGACCTGACCGAGGACCTTGGAAACGACCATATCAAAGCCAGCAACTATGGTATCAGCAACATGAAGATTCTGATGAAGAACTTCGAGAACTGGACCATGGAGAAGGGCGAGAGATACGACGACTTGGAGGAACTCTATCGTGAGGTTACCAAGCAGTACACCCGCTACATCAACCATGTGGCATCTTATATCGGTGGCATCGAATATACAGAGATCAGACAAGGCGACGGTCAGGCTCAGAGCATGAACTACATCAACAAGGCACGTCAGAAGGAAGCCCTCACATGGCTGCTTGCACAGATGCGCAGTTTCGACAGTTGGCTCACACCTCATGCCCTGCTGAACAAGATGGAACTGAGTTTGGATGTCAACAAGAACATCTGCAAGCGCACCATTTCTTCACTGTTCAACCCCACAGCACTCTATCGCATCAAGGAAGGTGGAATGGTAAATGCCAACGCCAACTACACCATCGAAGGTTATATGAACGACCTGACCAACATGATCTTCAAGGCTCCTGTGGGTGGAAAGCTTTCTTATGCCGAGCAGGCTTTGCAGTCTAACGCCATCAATCTGATGATGCAGCGCACTGGCTTGCAGACCGAGACAGGCAAGAAGACCAAGGGTCTCACCGACGACCAGTTGTGGCAGAACGACCTCGAGATGTCGCAGCAGATTTGCAATGCCAACGATATGACAGACAGTTTCGTACGTATCAATTATGGTGGCAGCATGCTCAGCGATGCTGAGACTGGTGCCCTGATGACAGGAAGCCTGCAGCGTGTACTCAACAAGTATCGTGCTTATCGTGCTACCGCTACTGGCAGCACCCGCGACTTCTACTCTTATCAGATTCTTCTCATGGAGAAGTTGCTGAACAATAAGTAACTCTACTTTCGCAAGTTCAAAAGTTTAAAGGAGTTAAGGAGTTAAAGGAGTTATCGCTCCCTACGGTCGCTGAGGAGTTAAGACAATAGTCTTTTTAGCGTAATTTTTAACAGCAAGACATACGTCTTAACTCCTTTAACTCCTTAACTTCTTAACTCCCCCGAATTCCTCAAAAAGAATTCTTCCCGAATTCTCCCCAGAACAAGTTATATATTTGAAAATAAATATTTTTATGAGAGAGAACAAAACACTGCACTACTACATGAAGTGGGCACTCATGCTTACTTTCATGTGGGTATGTCAATTTGCAAACGCCCAGGACTTCGTCAAGGGTAAGGTGATCGACCAGGCTGGTGAGCCTGTCACTGGTGCCTATGTAAGGTGGAAAGACACCAAGATAGGTGCCAGCACCGATGTGGATGGCAACTTCTCCATCCCTGCCCATCAGGGTAAGTTGGTCATTTCTTTCCTTGGCTACAAGACCAAGGAGGTAAGCGCTCAGTCTGGCAAACAGATAGAAGTGAAACTGGAAGAAGACGCCCAGCATCTCGACGAGTTTGTCGTAATAGGTTATGGTCTTCAGAAGAAATCGTCTATCACAGGTTCTATTGAGACCATCAAGGCTGACGACTTGCTCATGATGCCTACCGCCAACCTCGACAATGCGCTTACCGGACAGGTGGCTGGTCTGCAGGTCATGGCTTCTACGGGTGACCCAAGTACTGCCAAGGAAGCTGCCCTTCATATCCGTGGTATCAACTCATCACCATTGCTCGTCATCGATGGTGTACCAAGATTCGGTACGACCACTTCTGATGGTGAGACTCGTCTTTCTGACCTCAACCCCGATGATATCGAAAGCATCACCGTATTGAAAGACGCTGCAGCTGCTGCCGTTTATGGTTCGCGTGCTGCCAATGGTGTTATCCTCGTACAGACCAAGCGCGCTGAGGGCAACCAGAAGTTGCGCATCAACTACCGTGGCCAGTACAACCTCCAGGAAGCCACCAAACTGCCTGAGTTCCTCGATGCCTACGAGTTTGCTAAGCTTCGCAACCAGGCCATTGCCAACTCACCTTCAAGCACCCTGGCTCCTTATACAGAGGAGCAGTTGGAAGAGATCCGCACTCACTCCAACCCCAACGTCTATGGCGACAGCAACCTCTTAGACTATCTCGACAAGACGGGCTACTCTACCACTCATGCTGTTTCGGCAAGTGGCGGCAACTCTTACGTAAGATATTATCTCTCTTTGGGCTATGCCAACTCCAAGGGTCTCTATAGTGGTGTAGGCCGCGACCGTATCAACTACTCCATGAAGTTGGATGCCACCCTCACCAAGGGTCTCGTTTTGTCTGTCGACTATACAGGCGCCAACTCTAACGCCAAGAACAGCAGCTATACAACCCTCGATGCTGCATACAGCTATTCTCCCCTCCAGGTATACGAGTTTACCAATGGCGAGTTGGCAAGTATCGATGGTAGCAACCCACTCATCAACCTTCGTGGCTTGGGCGGATACATCAAAGATCTGTCAAGAATGGGTACTGTGAATGTCAACCTGCGATGGGACATCCCTTGGGTGAAGGGTCTGAATGCCTATGTACGTGGAACCTTCGATGACAACCATCGTATAGAAAAGAGATACAGCACTCCTGTAACTCTCTACACCTACGATGCCACTACAGAAGAATTTGCCATCGACCAGAATACGGTTTATCCTAAGGCTAAGACAACCTTAGAGCAGACCGACCGCTTCTATAAGAGTCAGCTCTATGAGGCTGGTATCAACTACAACAACACCTTTGCTGCAAAGCATACCGTAGGTGCCACACTGGTCATGAACTATCAGCGACTCAACAATCAGTATATGATAGGCAAGAACCTCGACAAGACTTCCGTGCCCGAGACCATGGGTGTGGCCAAGAGCTCAACTCTCTCTGGTAATGAGACGATCAACGAGCGTGCCTCTACTATCGGCCGTCTCAACTACAGCTACGCCAACAAGTACTTTGCCGAGTTCAGCTTCCGTGTCGACGGTTCTACCAACTTCTCACCCTCCAACCGATGGGGTTTCTTCCCATCATTCTCAGGTTCATGGGTTGTCTCTAATGAGGAATTCTTCAAAGCCTGGAAGCAGGGCGTTATCTCCAACCTCAAGCTGAGAGCCTCTACTGGATGGTTGGGTAATGACGGTTTGGTGGGTGCATACTCATATCTGAAGAACTACACCGAGTCTGCCAACTATGGTTACAGCTTCGGCAGCAAGGGTTCTGCCTCAAGCGTTTACCGTCCTGGATTCACCCTCATGAGTTATCCTAACACCGATCTGTCATGGGGAAAGACCCACGACTATAACTTCGGTTTGGACATGGGCTTCTGGAACGGACGCATCGGTGTGTCTTTCGATTACTTCGTACGTTACGAGACCGACAAGATCACATCGGCACCCGATTATCTCTTTCCTCCTTCGACAGGTACCGACGGAGCTTATCCTTCTGAGAACTTCAGCAAGTTGAAGGCATGGGGCTGGGACTTCACCATCAGCCACAAGAACACCATCGGCAAATTCAAGTACAACATGTCAATCAACCTGTCAAAGAGCAACGACAAATACCTCGACTTCGGCGACGAGAGCAGCCAGTTGCCCAACCTTCGCCGTAAGGGAACCAGCAGCATGGTATGGCAGATGTATCAGGCAGCAGGTCTGTTCCAGAGCCAGGAAGAAATCGACAACTGGCCACTCGACCAGGACGGACAGGGTAATGCAACCATCGCTCCTGGTGACATCAAATACATCGACCAGAACGAGGATGGTGTTCTCGACTCTCATGACTATATTTACGTCAAGAACTCTTCACAACCCGACATGGACTTCAGCTTCCGTTTCGGAATGCAATACAAGGGTTTCTTCCTCAATGCCATCTTCCAGGGCGAGTCTGGATACAAGCAGAACATTACCGACTACTATACATTGGAGAACGGTACCCTGCCTAAGTATCAGAAGTATCACCTTACCGACAGTTGGTCAGAGAGCAATCCTTCTGGCAAATATCCACGCGTGAAGATTGCCACATCCAACGACAACAACCGCAAGAAGTCTACATTCTGGATTGAGGACTGTAATTTCGTGCGCCTCAAGTTGCTGAACCTCGGTTACAACTTCCCAGGCAGCATCGTCAAGAAGATGAGCCTCTCTTCGCTCAGCATCGCTTTGCAGGCAAGCAACCTCTTCACCATCAGCAGTCTGAAGAGCATGGACCCAGAGTCACTCCGTGGCTACCCTATCCAGCGTTCTTACGGTGTAACTCTCAACTTAGGTTTCTAACGAGACCACATTATATTATATATAGAACACAGAAAGTATGAAAATACAATTCAATAGAATCATAACCATCATTACACTCGCAGCCACCACCAGTGTGCTGACGAGTTGCGACAGCCTGTTCAGGGATGCTCCTCTCGACAAGATTTCCGAGAAGTCGGTATGGAGTAATCCTCAGCTTCTCGACGAATACGAGAACTCTTGGTACAGATGTATGAGCAATGGCTTCAGCACTTATGTTCCCAGCATTTCGCTGGTAAAGAGCAAATCAAGATATTATATGCCTTGGTTTGGCGACCAGATTAGCGTGGGTAAGAGTTCTTACTATAATGCGGGCTATGGCGACTTACTGAAAGGCAACAGCCAGGAGATTACCAAATGGGCTGCCAATGTATGGAGCAACTACTTCACTCAGATTCAGTCTATCAACACCTTGCTGGAAAATTTAGGTAATATCAGCAATGGCGACCAGAAGAACCGCATCATCGGTGAGGCGCACTTCATGCGAGGCTATTACTATTATATGCTGTGGAGAATGTTTGGTGGTGTAACCCTCATCGACCACACTTATAATCCACTCATCAAAGAAGAGAAGTTCCCACGTGCAAGCTATCAGCAAATGGTAGACTTCATCGTGTCTGAAGCCGACGAGGCTGCCAAGTATCTTCCTCTGGCTCATACCACTACCGAAACAGGACGTGCCACTAAGGGTGCAGCTATCATGCTCAAGGCGAAAACTTACCTCTGGGCTGCCAGTAAGGTATTCCAGAACAAGGGTGAGGAACTAACCTACTTAGGTTTTGCCGACGACCAGTCACACATTATGCTGGAGAAGGCCAAGAAGGCTTACGAAGACCTCTTCGCTCTGAACCAGTATAGCCTCATCCCTATCTCTGCCACCACACAGGACGATATTCGCGATGCCTATCGCAAAATCTTCCTGACCAAGAACTCACAGGAGTCTATCTTCGAGGTACAGCATTCTGATGATGGCGACTTTGCCAACAAGTTTGGTCATAAGCTCGACAGAGACGCAGCCTCTCCTTTCTTTACAGGTACGACAGCAGCCTACACTCCTACCCAGAACCATGTGGACGAGTATGGCATGCAGCCTGGCAAGACCTACGATGCACAGCATCCATACGACAACAGAGACTATCGTTTCTATGCCAACATCCTGTATGATGGATGTACCTACCGCAACCACGTGATGGACATTCATTATACAAACCGTACTGTCGGTGTCGACCTTACACCTTATGGTACTTCTACGTCGGCTGCCGTAACCTTGACAGGTTATTACATGGGCAAGTTTGTTGATCCAAGCCAGACTATCGACAACAACGATACTTATGCCAGCAAGCAGAACTACATCATCTGGCGATTTGCAGAGGCACTGCTCGACTATGCTGAGGTTTGCTACGACTTAGGAGATACAGACTTGGCTAAAGAGTATGTCAACAAGACCCGTCAGCGTGTACACATGCCCGATATCGAGAATCCAACACTCGACGATATCAAGAACGGGCGTCGTGTGGAAATGGCTTTCGAGGAAACCACCTACTGGGATCTCTTCAGATGGGGTGTGGCAGAGCAGAAGATGAACGGCGAGACCAATCCTCTGAAGGCGATGCGTGTCGATGTAACTGTGGTAAACAACGAGGTGGTAAACACCAAGTACACCATCAGCAACGTAAACCGTTTCCCTAAACGTGTGAGAGTCTTCGACAAGAAACAATACTATCTGCCCATTCCTTGGAGCGAGATCAAGTATCACGGCATTGCCCAGAACCCAGACTGGACAGAACAATAAAAAGAGCACTATTCATATATAGCTGTAATAAAACACTCAATACAAACAACGGATAAAAGTTCTTTCGTCAGCAAGATGCTGACGAAAGAACATTCCTTAACAAAAAACATCATCTTTATGAGAAAAATTTACTTAGCATGGGCGCTATTACTCAGCGCTATCGGAGTTCAAGCACAGGAGTACAATCTTTTCCCTGCTTCAGTAGTCGACGAAAATGGCTGGTTGTGGTTCAACAGCCAGAATATCGTTGACCAGTACGTTGGTGTCTGCAATGAAGGCGACTACAAAGTAGACCCCGATGGCAAAATCATCCAGATGGTTTATGCAGACCAAGTGCCTACATATCCCGCAACTACAGTAGACCCAGATGCAATTGGCTATGGAAAAGGCGGCGAGTTAGGTGCAGATGGATTTAAGAAAGGAGCTATCATTTTACCTGCAGCAAATGCATCAAATTCACCAAATGGTGGTGGAATTGTTCTTTGCCTGCCTTCATGCTCTACATTCAGCATAAATGTTTCATGCTCGGGATCCATCTACTGCCAACTTTTAAGCACAGACAAAGCAAGCACTATCTTCGGTGATTATGAAGTGCGCAAGGCATATAGTATGTTCAATAGGTTTGCAGGTGCAGGCAACACCACGGTTACGGGTCTTGAAAAACAAACAAATGGCTACAACGAAATTACAATTAAGTCTGACAAACCTGTATATGCATACTTCCGCAACATCACAAATAAAGAGGTTTACATCCACGGCATCAAGGTGACCACTCCAAAGCAGGAGACTGCAGGCATTGCCAACATACAGACACAGGGTACAACCGCACAGGAGGTATATACTATTGATGGCGTCAAGGTAGGTAACACCTTGAAGGGTCAGAAGCAGGGCTTGTACATTGTCAAGCAAGGCAACAGCATCAAGAAGGTCATTAAATAAATGACCGCAAACTTTTATATTTATCAACATAAGACACTACAAGTATGAAGAAATTCTTTACACTTTTATTGGCTGTCATCAGTACAATGACAGCCTTCGCACAGACAGAACCTGCTATTGAATTGCAAGCAGAGGTAGATGGTAACACCAGAACTTTTTCCATCGGACTGGCAACTGAAGGAACAGTACAGATAGACTGGGGTAATGGCGAGAAAGTCACATCTGAAGTGATTCCTGCTTTCGATGGCTGGAACCAAGTGAACGTCTCTGGTACCGTATCAGGTGAAGGAAAAGTAAAAATCTATGGCGACAACATCGTTTGTTTCGAATGTTCATCAAGAGTAGATGGTGCCCAAGTATTGTCTTTGGATGTAACTAAGGCTACAACATTGAAAGATTTGACTGCCAATACCAACAAACTGACAGCCATCGATCTGACCAAGAACACAGAGTTGGAGAAGCTGGAAATCAGCAACAATCAGTTGACAAGCATTGACATCAGCAAGTGTACCCAATTGACAACTTTGGAAATTAACAATAATCTCCTGACAGCAATAGACATTACCAAAAATCAGGCATTACAGACTCTTAGAATTGGACAGAACAAACTTGCAGGAGAATTAGATTTATCCACCAATCCAACCCTCAAAACTGTAGCTGCTCCTACAAATGAATTAACCTCAGTTAAGATTGGTAATAACACAGCAGATAAACCTTGGCTCAGTTTTAACTACAACAAGCTGACAAGCATAGACGCTTCAGGTATTCAAGATGCAGGTAATGCAACACTTTTTCTGATAGGTAACCAGTTGACAGAAATCAAACTGCCCAGTGCCAAGATGAGTATTTTGAACATCTCTAAGAATAACTTCACATTGGCTACGCTCCCTGCCCCTGACGCAACTACTACGGCAAAAGGTTTCACTTATGCACCACAGAATGATTATGTCATTCCAGAATCTTACAAGGTAGGAGATGTACTCGACCTCTCATCACAGACAAGTGCCACTTTGAACACCCAATTTGCTGTTTACAAGTCAGATAAAACTGCTCTGACAGAAGGCACCGACTACACTGTTGCTGACGGTAAAATTACATTCCTTACGGCACAGGAAGCTGTATATGTAACCATGAGTTCTGCATTATATAGCAAGTTTACTGGCTCAAGCATCTACAAGACTACCGTTACAAAGGTAGAAGGTTCTACAGGCATCAACGCTGTAACTACTCAGGGTGTAAAGATAAGCACAGCAGGTAATGAGATTTCTATCTCTGGACTTTCACAGGGCGACGCTGTTACAGTAGCCAACTTGGGTGGTGCTGTGGTAGCTAACTTCCACGCCAGCTCTGCCAATGCTCATGTTCAGGCTGCAAAGGGTCTGTACATCGTCAGCATCAACGGCAAGGCAATCAAGGTAGCCCTCTAATAATTTTATTTCATAAAGTGCCACATCGCATGGGCGAAACGTCCCATGGGTATGGCACTTTTTTCAATCCAACAAGTACGACTATGAAGAAGTCATTAGCACTAACCATTCTTTGCCTCCTCTTTGCCTTCCAGGCAAGAGCATTCAACAAGAACACAGGAACCGTTGGCAATACGGTGTGCTTTGTGCGCTTTGCCGACGAGGATGCCAGCATTTTTGAACATACGATAGACACCTATCAGAACCTGTTCAACGGCAACAACACTACCGACAACTCGGTATACAACTATTTCCGACAGGCTTCCTACAACCAGTTGGAATGGAAGAGTTCCTTCTATCCTGTTACTACTGACACCAAGATTGTGTCTTACAAGACACGTTACGAAAGAGCATACTACCAGAAGTATGATGCCACATTGCGTCCCTCTGGCTACAACTCAGACACCGAGGGTGAAGCACGCATGCAGGCTTTGGTAAGAGAAATAGCCAACTATATAGAGAAAGACGTGGCTGACGCTACCGACATCGACAAGAACGACGATGGCTACATAGATAACCTGTGCATCATCTTCAGCGGACAATCAGAACTGAGCAACAAGCGAGGCATCCTCTGGCCACAACGCAAGGACTTGGCTTTGCATGATGAAAAGGCTATCTATATAAAAGGTAAGAAGTTGGTGGGCTACATCATGGTTTTCGACGAGGCTAATGGCTACGAGAACTTCGAAGGTATCGCCCTCAACACGGGTGTGCTGTGTCATGAGATGTCTCACTCATTGGGCACCTACGATCTGTATCATGCTTCCGGAAGCCTCAACCCTGTAGGAATATGGGACTTGATGTCAGACAATCAGCTCGTAGCACAAAACATGACAGCCTACACCAAGTATCGCTACTGCAAATGGATTGACGAGATACCAGAGATTTCCGAAGCTGGTACCTACACCTTGAATCCCGTAGGTGGCAGCAGCAAAGAAAACATTGCTTATAAAATCAAACCAGTAGGAAGCGATGAATACTTCGTAGTGGAATATCGCAAAAAGGAAGGTTTCGACAAGAGTCTTCCTGGTTCGGGGTTGCTTATTTACAGAATCAACCCTGCCTACACTGGAGGCAACGTCAACTATAATGGCACTACCCGACTCGACGAACAGTACATCTTCCGTCCTAACGGAACCATCACATCGGACGGTGATATCACAAAGGCTTTCTTCAGTGCCGAGAGTGGAAGAACTGCTTTTGGTGGCGAGGCTACAGCCAAGCCCTTCTATAGCAATGGCAAGGAGGCACCTTTTGCCATCAGCAACATTTCTACTTGCGGAAGCACCATCTCGTTCTATCTCCACGAATCTACCAACCACCTTTCTCTAAACAAGAAAGAGATTACCTTGGCTGGAGGCGCACAGAGTTCGGCTACAGTAACCATCTCCTCTGACGAGACTTGGACTTTAGAGAACCTTCCTGCATGGATCACTGTGAGCCAGACCGAGGGTACAGGAAATGCAGAGGTCACCTTCACTGCGAACAGCGAGAACAATGAACCACAAAACAGAACGGCTGCCATCATGGTGAAGACTGCCAGCACGGAGGCACCACTGACCATCACCCAGTTGTCAAACATCGTAACGGCTCCATCGCAACTGACAGGAAGTGTACAAGACGACGGCATCCATTTGTCTTGGACTGCGGCTTCGGCTGGCGAGACACTCCTCTACGATGACTTTGAGAACACAGAGAATCCCAATGGCTGGATTGTCAGCACTTCGGGCGATCGTGGTTGGAGATGGAAGAAAGGCGACCCAAACAAGGGCACATACCGCCCATACGAGGGAAGCTATGCTGCTACTGTGTATTCCTCATGGGAGGATATTCACCAAGATGAATATTTCACATCTAAGACCTTCGCTTACGGCAAGACGCTGAGCTTCTATTCTCGTACAACAGCTGCGGGAAAGACACCCAGAAACCCTCAATATTATAATGTGGAGGTAAGCAAGGACAACGGAAAGTCATGGACACCTATTTTCAATGCTTGTACAGACGAAGACGCATCGTTTGCGGGCAAATATACCAAGGTTACCCTCGACCTCTCGGATTATCAGTCTGCAGAAATGCAAATCCGATTCCACTGCTATGATACAGACAACATGGGGTTGAGCTACTACTGGCAGATTGACAACCTCGAAATCTTGGGCAGCAGTTCCAACAATATCACTGGATACAACGTGTATAGAAACGGCATCAAGATTGCCACCAGCACAGCGACCGACTATGTAGACCCTGCTCCATTGGATGGTACCAACACCTATGCGGTAAGCGCCACAGGAAGCTTTGGGGAAAGCAGTCCATCCAATAGTGTTGAGTTGCAGTTTACATCGACAGGTATCTCTACTCCTACTACACAAGGTCTTCAGGTAATGGGAGTTTACGACTGTCTGGGCCGTCGCATCAACAGCAAGGAGATGCAACGCGGACAAATCTACATCGTCAAGTATGCCGATGGAAAGACTAAAAAGGTAAGTAAATAAACAAGACTTCTTCCTCCCCCTATCATGGGGACAATGTCTTTTTGTACATATGGTTGACTCCTTAAAATGTAAGTGAAATGAAAAAATCA
>ERZ780111.398-NODE-398-length-12768-cov-6.73492_pt1 | contig 12768 bp, 8 predicted proteins | sample MGYA00433084_ERZ780111 | MGnify/ENA primary metagenome ERZ780111 (study PRJEB29588, sample SAMEA2144299) | human gut metagenome | biome: human gut; feature: human-associated habitat; material: faeces | place: Denmark | collected 2008/2010 ... | reverse complement strand
CCCACTCTCCCGAGCAGAGAGTTGGCGATACGAGGGGTTCCGCGCGAACGGCGGGAGATTTCCACAGCCGCCTCATCCTCTATCGGCACCTTCAGGAGCATCGCACTTCGCTTGATAATCTTCTGAAGCGTAGCCGGGTCGTAATATTCCAGATGCAGATTGATTCCGAAACGGGCACGGAGAGGAGCTGTAAGCAGACCGCTTCTCGTTGTCGCTCCCACGAGGGTAAACGGATTCAAGTCTATCTGTATGCTGCGAGCCGAAGGACCCTTATCTATCATGATGTCGATGCGGTAATCCTCCATCGCCGAATAGAGATACTCCTCTACCACAGGCGAAAGTCGGTGGATTTCATCGATAAAGAGCACATCGTTGGGCTCCAGCGAGGTAAGGATTCCCGCCAGATCGCCCGGCTTATCAAGCACAGGACCCGATGTAATCTTGAATCCTACGCCCAGTTCGTTGGCGATGATGTTGCTCAGCGTAGTCTTACCCAATCCCGGCGGACCGTGGAGGAGCGTATGGTCGAGCGGTTCGCCACGATATTTGGCAGCCTCAACAAAGACCTCGAGATTTTCCACCACGCCATTCTGTCCGCTGAAATCAGAAAACTTCAGCGGGCGCAGCGCCTTCTCAAATTCCTTTTCGGCAGGCGAAACCATTTCTTGTCTTATATCAAAATCTTCGTTCATTCTATGACTATTATCGATAATATGGGTGCAAAGTTACACATTTGTTGCGGAATTAAAGAAGAAAAGCCGAATTATTTTGCCCATGATTTTGCACAATCCCAAAAGATTCGTGCAGATTTGTAAGCGTTATCCCATAAAAATGTTATAATTTATCATTTTATCTCAGAATAATTTGTTTATCCGATAGAAAATGCGTACTTTTGCACTCGATATTGAAAGCGAGGAAAGAAATAAATAAGAGAGAAATATCAGGATTTTAAAAGAAATAGAATTATGCTTAAGTTATTCCAAGGGCTCAGCAAGCTGCTGGCCAATTACACATCTATCTTCGTGATAGGTGTTGCAGTGTTCACATTCTTCTTCCCACATACCTTCGACTGGGTGCGCGGAACTACTCAGACCGTCATTCTCGGCATCATCATGCTCACCATGGGTCTGACCTTGACCACCAACGACTTCAAGATTCTGGCTCAGCGCCCGCTGGATGTCTTCATCGGAGCCTGTGCCCAGTTTATCATCATGCCTGGCGTGGCTTACACCCTGGTTCATGTGTGGCATCTTGACCCAGCCCTGGCACTCGGAATCCTGCTGGTAGGTTGCTGTCCGGGCGGCGTTTCGAGCAACATTATGAGTTATCTGTGTCATGGCGACGTAGCTTTCTCCGTAGGAATGACCTGCGCCTCAACTATTCTTGCACCGGTGATGACTCCGCTGCTGATGAAGATTACGGCAGGCGAGATTATCCATGTAGATGCTGTGGGAATGTTCATCAACATCCTCATCGTAACGATTATTCCTGTAGCCATCGGCTGCGCCCTCAACTATATTTACGGCAAGAAAGACTGCTTCCCTACCATCCAGAGTCTGATGCCGGGCATCAGCGTTACGTGTCTGGCAATCATCGTAGGCGGTGTGATTTCTACGGTTCACGATGACCTCGTTGCTCGCGGCTTATCGCTTTTCCTCTGGACTTTCGCCGTGGTTTTCTGCCACAACACGCTGGGTTATCTTCTCGGTTGGCTTGCCGGCAAATGTGCCGGATTCAATACTGCCAAGAAGCGTACCATCAGTATTGAGGTCGGCATGCAGAACGCCGGTCTTGCCACGGTACTTGCTGGCAATTTCTTCGCAGCCCAGCCTCTTGCCGTATTGCCTTGCGCCATCAGCTGCGCCTGGCACAGCATTTCCGGTACCATCCTTGCCGGAATCTATCTGAAATGGGACCATCTGCATGAGAAGAAGTAAATGACTTCTGAAAAAGATAAATACGAAAAAGGTCGTGAGATTTCTGATTGAACCTCACGACCTTTTCTTATATCATTACCTCACGGGGTTAACAGGTTAACAGTTAACAGCCGTTTTTTCTATAGTTACACGAGCAAAGCACTTGAATTATTCACTCTTCGTTCTTCACTTAATTTACTTCCCCGTAGTCAGCAACTGTACGGCGCGCTGAACTATCTCGTTTGTCTCGTTCCAAACCTGAAAGTATTGGCTCATATCCCAGATATCTCGCGCTACAAGGGCTTTCAGCTGCAGGGCGAGGTATTTCTTGGTCTGAGTTAATTCAGCCTCATCCTTCGGCTCTATCTTCTCCTTCTTGCCCTTGGCGATAATGCCATCTATCAGCGAAGAAGGAACCTCGTAGGTGGCGAGGAACTTATCGAAATCCTTATACTGGCTCTTCAGCTCCTTACGATGCGCATCGATGAACTTCAGACTGTGGTTGATGACGATACTCTTGGCTGCCAACTGACGGTGCATCTTGGTGTACTTGGTTGTATCCAGCGGAACGAAATAATCTGGCATGATTCCACCACCACCATAAACTACACGATGCTTGCGCAAGGTATAATACTTCAGACTGTCTGAAAGATGGATGCTGTCCTGATTGGTGAACTCGCCATGCTTGTAACGCTTGTCCAGATCCATCGCATAATCCAATCTGTCACCTTTCTTATATGGCTTCTGGATGCATCTGCCGCTAGGCGTATAGTAATGGGCGATGGTGAGACGAATCTCGCTGCCATCATCGAAGGTCAGCGGACGCTGCACCAATCCCTTGCCGAAGGTTCTGCGACCAACCACTACGCCACGGTCCTGATCCTGGATGGCTCCGGAAACAATCTCGGCGGCAGAAGCGGTAAACTCATTGGTGAGCACCACCACCTTGCCATTGCGCCATCTGCCGTTAGCCTGCGCCTTGTATTCCTGGCGAGGCGCTGCACGACCGCTGGTATAAACGATGAGATCGCCCTTCTGCAGGAACTCGTTGGCAATCTGAGCCGCAGACTGAAGATAGCCTCCGCCATTATCCTCAAGGTCGAAGATAAGATCCTTCATTCCCTTCTTTTTCAGCGAATCCATCGCTATTGTTACCTCTTTATGACTGGTAAGACCGAAGCTTCCCAATCGGATGTATCCGATGCCCGGACGAATCATATAAGCCGCATCCATCGTAGTTACCGGAATTTTATCGCGCTTTACCTTGAAGATGAGTTTATCCTTGATGCCACGGCGCACGATGGTAAGGTTCACCGTTGTTCCCTTAGGACCACGAAGGCGCTTCATGATTTCCTCCTTGCTCATCTTGACGCCCGAAATGGCAGTATCGTTTACAGCCACAATGCGGTCGCCGGCAATGATTCCCACCTTCTCAGAAGGTCCGTTCGTAACCGGCTGGATAACGAGCAGCGTATCATCTACCATGTTAAACTGCACGCCAATGCCATCAAAACTGCCGTTCAGCGGCTCGTTCATCGCCTTGGTTTCCTTGGCTGTAGCGTAAGAAGAATGAGGGTCGAGCTTTTCGAGCATACCACGGATGGCGTCCTCTACGAGCTTATTCTCATCCACACTATCCACATAGAGGTTGGTAATGGCGATTTCAGCCCTTCCCAACTTCTCTATCGGGCTGTTCTTGCCCATCTTGATACGCAACTGGGCACTGGCAGAAGTTACTGCCAGGAATGCTACCAGTGCTATGAATAGATATTTCTTCATTTCTTAAAACTTAAAGTTATGAAAGAGAGAAATCCTTCAAGAGTTAACAGGTTAACAGTTAACAGCGCTTTTTTCAATGGTTACCCCCCCCGAAAGCACTTGAATTCTTCACTCTTCGTTCTTCACTCTTCACTTCATTTAATCCAGCGGTGCTGAGTCTTCCTCCGGAATATCCTCTTCTATTACCAGATTTTCGATGATGAAGTTCTGGCGCTCCATCGTGTTCTTACCCATATAATATTCCAGCAGCTTCTGCACCTGGTCGGTTTTATGCAGCGTAACCTGCTCCAACCGCATGTCGGGACCGATGAAATGGGCGAATTCATCAGGCGAAATCTCTCCCAATCCTTTGAATCGGGTGATTTCAGGGTCAGGACCCAAATCGCGAATCGCCTGCTGGCGCTCCTCATCGCTGTAACAGTAATGCGTGATGAAATCGCTCTTTTTCTCCTTGCTTCCCAGTTTCGCATCCGCATCAGCCACCACCTGCTTGTTCTTGATCTTGGTTCGCTTGTTGCGCACTCGGAACAATGGGGTCTGAAGCACGTAGACATGGCCCTTCTTGATGAGATCTGGGAAGAACTGAAGGAAGAAGGTGATGATGAGCAGGCGGATGTGCATTCCGTCGACATCCGCATCGGTTGCCACAATTACCTTGTTGTAACGCAATGAATCCAAGCCGTCCTCTATATCGAGAGCCGCCTGAAGCAGATTGAACTCCTCGTTCTCATAAACCACCTTCTTGGTAAGACCGAAGCTGTTGAGCGGTTTACCACGCAGAGAGAACACCGCCTGGGTATTCACATCGCGGCTCTTGGTGATGCTTCCGCTGGCAGAATCGCCCTCGGTGATGAAGATGGAACTCTCCTCCTTGCGCTCGTTCTTGGCATCGCTGAAATGGATGCGGCAGTCGCGGAGCTTGCGGTTGTGGAGATTCGCCTTCTTGGCACGCTCACGGGCGAGTTTGGTAACGCCCGCCATCGCCTTGCGCTCGCGTTCACTCTCCTTGATCTTGTTCTCCAGAATCTCAGCCACATCCTTGTGGATATGGAGATAATTGTCTACTTCCTTCTTCAGGAAATCGCCTACATACTTATTGATGGTTTCGCCACCATTCGGCGTCATCGTAGTACTTCCGAGCTTAATCTTGGTCTGACTCTCGAAGACCGGTTCTTCTACGTTGATGGCAATGGCAGCCACCAGTCCGTTTCGGATGTCAGCATACTCATACTTACCGTAGAACTCCTTGATAGTCTTGGCAATATGCTCCTTGAAGGCACTCTGATGCGTACCTCCCTGGGTGGTGTGCTGACCGTTGACGAAGGAATAATACTCCTCGCCATACTGGTTGGTATGGGTGAAGGCAATCTCGATGTCCTCGCCCTTCATGTGGACGATGTCGTAGAGACCTTCGTTGGTCATATTATCGCTCAGCAAATCCTGCAGACCATGGCGACTCAAGATGCGGCGGCCATTGTGCATGATGGTGAGTCCGGTGTTCAGATAAGTATAGTTGCGGAGCATCGTTTCCACGAAATCATCGTGGAAGGAATAGTTCTTGAAGAGTGTATTATCCGGCTCGAAGAAGATAAAGGTACCGTTCTCGTCCTCAGTATCTTCCGTCATATCGCTCTTCAGAATACCTTTCTCAAACTTCAGATGGCGCACCTTTCCATCGCGGTACGACTTTACTTCGAAATGGGAACTGAGGGCATTGACCGCCTTCACACCCACACCATTCAGACCGACGCTCTTCTTGAACGCCTTGCTGTCGTACTTACCGCCGGTATTCAGCACACTTACAGCCTCAACGAGCTTGCCCTGAGGAATACCACGACCATAGTCGCGCACGCTGACACGCAGATTGTCCTCGATATCGATTTCCAGACGGGCACCTGCACCCATCTTGAATTCATCGATAGAGTTGTCTACCACCTCCTTCAAGAGCACATAAATACCATCTTCCGGCAGATTTCCCTCTCCCAGACGGGCATTTTTCCGCCGCCCAAACGTCCGATGTACATACCCGGACGGGTGCGTACATGCTCCATATCGCTCAAGTGGCGGATGTTATCGTCGGTATATTCTACCGGCGGCTGCTCCTGAGGGGCATTGGTAAGCTCATCAGCGGCATTCAATTCGCTGTTACCTAAGTTTTTATCTTCAGACATGATTTCCTCCTTAGTTATTCTTATTTATTTTCTTATAACATAGCAAATGATGTTGCAATATTCTGTTTATCAGATCATTGCCAACACAATAATTGCTATTTACTTGATACTCTTAATATAGCAGTTGCGGCGCTTGTGAAGGATTGGATCCAAGACGCCCCATTGTCCCTGCACGGCAGCATTTTCTTCCATTTCTACCTGCGTTTCTCCCCACTCGATTCCATACTTCTGATAGATAGGAATCAGGTCGGCAAAGAGCAGCGCATTGGCACCCTTAGCACGGTATTCCGGCTGGATACCGATGAGCAGAAGGTCGACAATCTTGGTTTTATGGAACTTGATGGCGCGCAGCAGATGCCACCAGCCAAAAGGAAGCAGCCTGCCCCTATGACACTTCTGCAGAGCTCTGGAAAGGGAAGGCATCGTAATACCGATACCTATCATCTTATGATCCTCGGTAGTCCAGTCTTCTATGGCTGTTACAAAGTTCAGGTCGAGCAAAGACAGATACATCTTGATGTACTGGTCTATCTGCTTCTGTGAAAGTTCGGAATAACCATAGAGATGCTTGTATGTATCATTGATGAGGTCGAAAATCTTCTGTCCGTATCCGCCCTGATAAATATCCTTACGGGTAAGTTTGCGGACATGGAGATTGTATCTTTTCTCTATCATCGCTGCTATCTTGGCATATTTCTCCGGGATGGTATCTGGCACCATCAGTTTATACTCTACATACTTATTATCTACGGTAAAACCCTCCAGAGCCTCAATGTGCTCCGGATAATATGAATAATTATAAATGGTAGGCATGGTGCCTAGCTGGTCAAAGCCCCAGGTAAGCATGCCTTCTGGATCCATATCGGTAAAACCCAGTGGACCTACAATATCTTCCATTCCCTTCTCCTTACCGTATTTCTCTACAGCATCGAGAAGAGCCTTGGAAACCTCGCGGTCGTCAATGAAATCAATCCAGCCGAAACGGACCGACTTCCTGCCCCATTTATTGTTTGCCTTATGATTGATAATGGCAGCGACGCGACCTGCCAGCTTGCCGTCCTTATAGGCAAGAAAATACTCTGCCTCGCAGAACTCGAACGCTGCGTTCTTGTCCTTGCTCAGAGTATTCATGTCGTCGCTGAAAAGATTAGGCACATCATATTCGTTGCCTTCGTAGAGGTCGTAATGGAAGTCGATGAACGTCTTCAAGTCCTTCTTTGTTTCGACCTTTTTAATTTCTATTAATGACATGATTTTCAAACTAGTTTGCAATATTATAAATGCAAAAGTAGCAATATTTTGGCAAATTACCAAATATTGCTACTTTTTTTGCAGTTTTTTAGGGGTTAATTTTTAATTACAGCTCCCAAACTAGCCTATATCACCCATTTACTGGTGGTTTTGGCGGAATCAGTTTTACTTAACGAGATGCTCTTTTATCCAAACCATCTGCTGATAATTTGTATCGGGTGTAGTCCAATGCTCATTGATTGGAGTGAGCAAAGCTTCCTTCTTACATTTCAACGTATTCCAAACAGCATAGCTGGTAGTTGGCGGACAGGTATTATCGTTATATCCCCATGTAAGATAAGTTGGGGCCTTTACCTTGCGGGCAAAATTCACCACATCATAATAAGCCATCGTGTTGAGACAATCCTTGTTCTTCAATATCTCATGATATTTATTGAAGTGAGGATAACCGCCCGTTCTTCCCTTCTCGGCATAAGCAGCCATATCGCTGAGCGCCGGATGATTGGCAACACACTGGGTTACGCGCTTATCTAAACCGGCTGCAATAATAGCCAAGGCTCCACCCTGACTTCCGCCCTGCACAGCCACATTCTTTCCGTCCCATTCTGGGAGAGAGGTTAGGAAATCTATGCAGCGCACCAGTCCCTGATAAACATGCCTCATATAATAACGGTTCTTATCTTCCAATCCATTGGCAAGATAACCACCGTTTGCATCGTTGAATCCCTTGCTTATCTCCTGGAATGTTTCGGCTGGGAGACGTGGGTCGAGACCATGAATCTCTATCTCGAAGCGGATGAATCCGTTCTCGGCGTAATATTTATTGCGCATAGGCTCCTTGATGGTCTTGATGCCGGCTCCAGGAGGTGTGAGAACCACAGGATGGCTACCCTGCTTGGCATTCTTGGGATAGAAGAGGTAGCCGTACATCGCATGACCTTTCTTATCTATCTGAAGCTTTACAAGATAGCAATCTATCTTATCTGTACAATATTCCTTGGCGAGTTCCTTGGTATAGCTCATCGGCACGTTCTTCAGTTCGTCCTTTGCCTGCTGCCAGAAAGCATCGAAATCCTTAGGTTCCTGGGTATAAGGCTGAATCTTATCTACCGAGAATCCTACTTTGATATGATGCTGATAGGTCTTACCATCGAGTTTATAGAATAATCTCAAATCGCGGAAGCCCGGTGTCTTTCGGGTTCCCATGTTCACGATGGCGCGCCCATTCTTCAGCTTGAAGCTTCCTTTCTTGTCAGCCTTCAGCATGTCATCGCCTATTTCATAATTCACCTCGCCGTCACGGGGAATTCCATACTTATAGAAACTTACTTCCACCTTAGCCTGTTCGCCCGTCTTATAGAGCCAGTCGGCATGGTCAGGCACGGTTAGCCAGAGATAATCACTGCGATAGGGATAGTTCTCCGCCTTCACACTTAACACACTCGTCATGTTCATCGCCAGGATAAACAGAAGCGATAAATAGATTGTCCTTAATCTGTTCATAATTTTATAGTTTGTTTTTAAATTATAATATTCAACTATCATATATGAGCGCAAAAGTACAACATTCCATTGAGATAACAAAATGATTTCAAGGATATTTTTGTTCAAGATACCCTCAATAGGCATCTTGAACAAACAAATATCCTTCCCGATAGTTTTAAGCACTGGCGGAAAACTAACATTCTCCAAGGAATCACAATAAGAAAAAGCTCGATCATCTATTCTCTCCAACACTGGCGAGAAGTGCGAAGTGTCGGATGAAGCGAGAGATGGTTCATCAAATGAGTAGTGAAATTATGAGGGTGGAGTCGATTACAGAAGACAATATGGTGTCAAATTGCTCCATGACCCGGAAAATATTCCTCCAAAAGGAGTGAGTTTCTCAGATTTAATTTGTATCTTTGCCATGTCATATCAGAGTTTTGCTTGTTTTCTTTTCGCAACACTAAGATAAGTGAAAATTCTGATATAGCAAAATCCGGAGTAACTTTTTGTTGCTCAGGCGCCTAAAATGTTTAATTGATAATAGTGTTGCGGAATTAATGGAATAACCAGAAATGAAATTGAAAAGACATCTACTGACAGCCGCCCTGACACTCTTTTGCCTATCGGCAGCTAACGCCCAACTGCTAAGAACAACAGTGGAGCAAGGAGAAATTGAAGGTGTGGAACATGAAGGATTCGCCCTATACAAGGGAATCCCATACGCTGAAGCACCAGTGGGCAACCTCAGATGGAAAGCCCCAGTAAGCAAGAAGCCTTGGAAGGGAGTATTCAAAGCAGATAAATGGGGAGACCGTCCACCACAGCCCATCGACCCTAACCAAAATGGTGGAGAGCAGGGCATGAGCGAGGACTGCCTATACCTCAGTGTGGAAACACCAGCCAAGAGTAAGAATGACAAACTCCCTGTATTTGTGATGATTCATGGAGGAGCCTTTCTTACTGGCTCCTACAGTGGAACTCAGGAAAGCTTTGTCAAGGAAGGCATCATCTATTGCAGCATAGAATACCGCTTGGGAGCCTTGGGATTCATGGCACATCCAGAGCTGAGTAAGGAATCAGGCAAGAACATATCTGGTAACTATGGCATCCTTGATCAAGTGATGGCCTTAAAATGGATTCACGACAATATCGCTGCCTTCGGTGGAGACCCAGACAAGATTACCATTGCTGGAGAATCTGCCGGTGGTATCTCGGTAAGTATACTATGCGCCTCTCCCCTTGTCAAGGGACTTTTCCGAGGAGCCATCAGCGAAAGTGGTAGCTCCTTCTGGCCTGTGGGTGAAAGCAGAAATGGTAACACAGCCATGCTCACCTCCAAAGCGGCAGAAGCAGGTGGACTTCTCCTTCAAAAGAGACTCAAGGCTAAGAACTTGAAGCAGCTAAGAAAAGTTCCGGCTATGGACATCGTGAAGAATACCGCCTTTGAGTCTTTTTGGCCGAACGTTGACGGCTACTCCATCACCGATGACCAGTATAAGCTCTATGAAAAGGGAAGCTACAATGATGTAAATGTCATCATAGGAACCAACAGCGACGAAGGAAGTATGTTTAGCCGCCCTGTCAGTGTAAGTGACTATGAGAGAAGAATCCATGAGATATATGGAAGTTGGGCAGACCAGGTTCTCAGTCTCTATCCTGCCAAGACAGAGGAAGAAACCTACTTCGCTCAATCCGACATTTTCCGTGATGGCTCCTTTGCATGGGGAACGTATGCCTGGGCTAACCTGCAGAGCAAGACCGGCAAGGGCAAGGTGTATATGTATTACTTTGACCAAGACTCTGAGAACACCATCGTGAAAAGCCGCAAGGGAGGAGCCAGCCATGTGGCAGAGATGCCATTCATCTATGGCTATAAGTTTGGCTCTGGAAAGATGACCGAGACGGAGCAGCACATGGAACAAATCATGTCACGCTACTGGATCAACTTTACCAAGACTGGCAATCCAAATGGGGATAGCCTTCCTTTCTGGACTAGCTACCAGGAAGGTAAACCAACGGTGATGATTATGAAGGAAGGACTGCATTTGGGTCCTGTTCAAAATCAAAAGCAAATGGACTTCTTCGAGAAGTTCTTCAAGGAAAAAAGAAAATAATACGTCAAGTTCCAAGTGGCATTTCTCCCACTTGGAACTTTTTCATTAAAGAGATAAAACGCCACTGTGGCAGCACACCTCACCTATTTTTTTCTCTATCAAGCTGTTGCTGATATATTTTTCTTTTCAGACCTTTACATTTTACACATTTTCGAGGTTTTCTAAGCTTTCTCCGTTATCATCAGCACATGACTTTCGTCGCTCAATGTGGTGGCGAAGATATAGGTTTCGCCACCATCCTTCAGCTTCAATCGCTTGCGTAATTCTGCTACGGAAAGGGGGAAGTTGCGGGTAGCGATATTTGCCTTGGTGATTCCTGACAGATGACGCTTCAACTCCTTTTTATTAAAGGAGGATACGACGATGATGCGGAAACTTCTGCCGGGGAAGACAGCGATAGGCTCACGGCTCACGAAAAGATGACTGTTCTTGGAAAGCATTCTGGCTCCATATCGCTCAGATAAGACGCTGAAACAGCCGGCTTTCATCAACGAGGCATTCGGCTCGTAAAGATACAGCATCTCTTCAAGGGTGGATGGGGCTATCTTCACCGAAGAAGACTCCATATCCAACTCATCGCAGACGAAGGATTGCGCATCGTTGATGCAATAAATACGGAGATTCCCGGCATGTTTTACTTCTCCATCTGTTCCTTCTGCTCCATCTATTTCATCTTCTCCACTTTCTCCATCTGCCGATGAAGCCCTCATATCGTCCATATTTCGCGCTGACAGCACTAAAAGGAGTTCCTTGCACTCATTGTTCACGGAGATGATATGAACCTCTTGTACGCAGTTTAATTCGCTTACCGCACGGTGCCAGTCAAGCATCGGAGAGAGTTTGATGATGACGTAATCTGCCTTCGAAAGCATTTCTTCCTGCAAAAGGGTTACATCGGGCGTACAATCTTTCAAGGATACTACCTTGTTGCCCGCATCGTCTCTACGAGCAGGATCGATGAAGATCAGCTTAAGACCAAGGTTGGTCTTAAGTAATGACTGAGACTGATCTTCAGTTATGCCTAAAGAATCTGATGCAGCAGCCTCTTTCTTTGAAGCAAAAGAATGCAGAACCTCTATTCCGTCTCCATTCTTCACGATGGCATTCTTCAAACCCAACTGCCCAAAGTTTTCCTTCGCTGCTTCACAGAGATGAGCCTGACGCTCCACATACATCGACTTCACGTCCAATCGGGAAGCGATGTAAGAGAAGTCTACTCCGAAACCGCCGGTCAGGTCAACAAACCCGATTTCTTCAGAAAAATCTCCTTCATAAGGTTCTTCTTTTATTTCATTAACATTCTCTTCTGATTCTGTTAATATCTGTTGCTTTTTGCAAGTAGCTTCATTTTTGGCGAATTCTGAATCAACTGCCCCTTTGCCGGCAAATTCGCAAATTTCAGAAAGATGAAGATTTGAGGCGTTTTCGCTCTCCTTCTCCTTTTCTTCTCCGTTTTCGGATGATGAAGGAGACAAACCGAGCAGTCGGGCAGCGAGTTCAGCCTTATAAAGTGCCGTTTGCTCTGACGAACATTGCTCCATCGAAATATGAGGGGGATAGATGATGCCATCGATGCTTGCCCAACGGGGCAGTTTCACACGAGCCATCTTTCGCCCGCGAATCTGGTCGAGAGCGAAAGGCATATCTACCTCGGGATACTTGCTGCCGAGGAAAGCCAACTGGCGAACATCATCGTCCTGATGCTGGCGGATAAAATCGAGCGTTGCTTGGTTCATTATTTCTGTTGAGTGATTCGTCATTACATTACTTATTCTTAATAACCGCAAATTTACGATATTCTGCTGAGATTACAAAATATTTCTCAGAATATCTGATAATTTATGTCGGGATGCACCAAAAACAGGATGCTCCCGGCTATAATCTACCCTTTTTCCTGGCTATATGATTCTAACAGCAGGCATAAATAAATACATAACTATCGGAGACAGAACAACTGACTAGGAAAAACAGAAGGCTGGCAGAAGAAAAACAGCATACTGGCAAAAGGCAAACAGCCGACTAGCGCAACAGAGGCTAGTCGGGTGGTTC
>ERZ780111.397-NODE-397-length-12772-cov-3.014_pt1 | contig 12772 bp, 21 predicted proteins | sample MGYA00433084_ERZ780111 | MGnify/ENA primary metagenome ERZ780111 (study PRJEB29588, sample SAMEA2144299) | human gut metagenome | biome: human gut; feature: human-associated habitat; material: faeces | place: Denmark | collected 2008/2010 ... | reverse complement strand
GGTGTAGGGAAAACCAAGTCATATGAGCTTATCGCCAAAATGAATAAGGAATTGGAATCTCAAGGGTACATAGTCGCTAAAGCAGGCATAGTGCCGAAAAGCTACGCTCAGAAGCGACTAGGACTCTTGATGGAATAAGTATACCACAGTCAACTAAATTCGTCCACAAAAAGCTCACAAAATATAATATAAATAACGCTGACAATATAATAAGCGTGCGGTAAAATATAAGTGTAGGGAAGAGAGATAAAGAAACAAAGTGAGTTAATGAAAGGATGATATATGATGATTAATGACTGGTATGCTCCTAATCCTGAGTGGGTGTATGACGCTCTTGCTAAAGAATACATTGATTTGTTTGGCGATGCGTTTACTGACGTTGACGATGTTTATGTCAACATTGAAGAAAACATTGTTGTTACAAGCGAAAACGCCCAAAAATTGGCAAAAGATTACAAAACGCCGTTTGACAAAATCGCCGTTGAAGATTTTACGGATGATTATTATGGTGAAACCGTCAAAAAAGGGGAACGTTACACCGAATCAGATGGATATACGTTTAAAATCAAAGCCGATACAACAATTGCAGAAGCGTTAAAGTTAGAGCCTATTGGCTTTGAATACGGCGACAATAAAGCAATCGTTGAAGAAATTTGTGCTTAAGGGGGGCATGAGGAATGTGTAAAGAAATTCCGCTGTTAAGAGCGTGTGATGTTGAGTTGCGAGCCGCACAGACACGAAAGAATTCCTACGGCGCATACATTACACTGCTTGTTTATAAGGACGCACGTGTGGACATGCGTATTTTAGATAAGGTTTTTGGTCCACTGAATTGGCAACGTCACCATAAACAAATTGACGGAAATTTGTACTGCTCAATCTCGGTTTGGGATGCTGAAAAAGGATGTTGGATTGAAAAAGAGGATGTCGGAACAGAGAGTAATACAGAAAAAGTCAAGGGCGAAAGTTCTGACAGTTTCAAACGTGCTGGGTTTTGTTGGGGAATCGGTCGAGAGTTGTACGATGTTCCTAACATCAGTTTTAAGCTGATGGACGATGAATACACGGAGAAGCAAGGCAAAATTGCCTGTTATGCAAAATTCCGTGTAGCAGAAATGGAGTATGACAGAGAGTTAGGGAAATTTACAAAGTTTACTGTTGTTGATAAGAACGGCAACGTCCGTTTTAAAGTGGCTCAGCAATCGCAGAAACAGGGCGTAGAGCAGAGCAAAGCCGCTGCGCAGAAAGCGGGACAGGCTAAATCAGAGCCTGCAGAGTATGTCAGAAAATATCAAGGCAACGACTGTGTATATGTCATGAACAAATGGGTATTCCTTGACAGCATCAACAACGGAGCAGTGCTTGCGATTATTGCAACGGATGCCGAGGGCAAATACAGTGCAGTCAAAGAAAAGGCAGCCAAAATGCTCGCCAAACTGAAAGGGGTTGCATGATGTTAGGAAAGCGAAAACAGATAAGACTTAGCGGAAAGGCGTTAGCACAGCTTGTGAAGCTCGTATACGAACGTGACCAGCATAAATGTGCTGTGTGTGGCAAATGGGTTGAAGATGGGCATAAGCCGCAGCATGTTGTTTATAAAAGCCACGGTGGCAGTGATACGTTGGAAAATATGGTGCTGTTGTGTGATGATTGCCATTATCAGGTACATCATGGGCTGGACAGTACAAAGATTAAAGATAAAATCATGCGATACATCGTGTGGATGGAGGACAAAGTGTCATGAGGATAACAGGTAGTGCGAACAATGTAAGATATGTCAATGGCAAGCTTATTATTGATTGCGCTGCTTGTCATGAAGATGACATCAACAAAATAGTCAAGTATATGTCGACCGGGAAGAAAATCAGCATCGACATAAAGAGAGAGAAGCGTTCTGTAGATGCCAACGCTTATATGTGGGTGCTGTTGGATAAACTGGCCAACAAATTATCTAATGACGGCGTTGTGTATACGTCAGAAACGCTATATAAACACGCTATCCATATGACAGGTCGCCCAACGTATCTGCCAATCAGAAGAGATGCTGTTGAAGCATTTAAACGGCAGTGGCGTATGGACAGAGTGGGACGTATAGCAGAAGTTATGGGTGAATCAAAGATTCCGGGCTATGTTGTTGTTGCGGCGTATCAGGGTAGCAGTGAGTATGACAGCAAAGAGATGTCACGGCTGATTGACTTTATCGTTGAAGAATGTAAGGAACAGGGGATTGAAACGCAGTCGCCTGAGTATATAAAAAGATTATTGACTGAGTGGGGAGGAAGTAAAAATGTTTGATGCAAACGAAATATTAGACGCTTTAAAACCTGAAGATGCAGAACAGGCAACATGGACGATTGACAGCATGGAAAAAGCAGACTGGGCGTTGGGTAAGATAGCAGCGGCACGTCAGAAGATGCAACAGAACGCAGATTATGTGCAGTCACAGGTAGAAAAACTGCAGATTTGGCTCGAAAAAATGAATAAAGAACAGCAAAACAGTATTGATTTTTTTGAGCTGAAGCTTGCGCCGTATCTGGAAAGTGAGATTGCTGGTAGCAAGAAGAAGTCTGTAACATTGCCTAATGGTGTTGTAGGTTTCAGAAAAAAGACTAATACTATCAAGAACGATGCTGAAATCTTTGATTTTGTTAAGAGCAACTACTCAGAGTACATCAAGACTGAGGAAAAAGTGGATTTGGCAAATTTCAAAAAGGCTTGCAGTGTTGTTGACGGCAAGCTGATTACCGAAGATGGCGAAGTTGTACCGGGCTATACGGTTGAGGAAAGTCAAGTTTTGTACACAAAGTGAGGTCGGACATGAAGCGTGAAAAAATTGCTGTGTTAAGAGAGGGGCTGCTTGCGTTGACTGGCAATGTTAACGCCGCTATTATTTTAAACCAATTCATATATTGGGCAGAGTGCAAAGCAGAATCAGATGCGATGTACGCAAGGGAGATAGAAGCATATGAAAAGGAATATGGCGATGTAAATTTTAAACCTTCTTTCGGTTGGATTTACAAAAGCTCTGTAGAGCTGGCAGATGAAACTATGCTCGGGTTATCTCCTGCGAGTATGAGAAAGTTCATTAAACAACTTGTAGATGCAGGCTTTTTGGCAGAACGCAGAAATCCTAAATTCAAGTGGGATAGAACGATGCAGTACAATGTCAACTTGAAACTTATACAGCAGGAACTGCAAAAGATTGGATTTGCACTTAGCGGATACAAATTTAATATCGATGACATAGCAAAAAAAGATTATAACAGCAACATGGAAGATGAAAAAAATGAAAATCCATTTTTAAAAAATAAAAATCAAAACTCAGAATCTAAAAATCAAAACACGAAAAACTCAAAAGCAATACCAGAGATTACTACAAAGATTACTAAAGAAGATAAAGAGAGAGAGTATAGAGAGCGCACACAAAAAAATGAAACACACTCACTCTCTCAGAATTATATAGACTTTTTTAAACCTAACCAGTTGACACAGGAACAGATGGCTAAACAGGAAGAGTACTTTGCTAAGTTTTGGAACGCATATCCTAGGAAGTCAAACAAATTGAAGACTAGGATTGAATGGAATAACATACAGTGTGATGTTGATTTGTATGAAAAAATATTGAGGTCAGTAGAATTGTATAAGCAGTCACAGCAATGGAGAGATGCTAATTATATCCCATACCCAGAGAATTATCTGAGAAATGAGAAGTGGGAAGATGATATACCAATCACAGTTGAGAGCGAAGAGATGCCGTTTTAGGGGGAATGAGCCGTGAAAAGAGAAGATGTATTAGATTTGTTCGCGAAACTTCGTAGTGCCGGACTTTATCCGCCCAGCGGCAATAACCCCAAACAGGCAAATAACATGGTTGAGGAGTTTTTGCAACAATATCAGAGCGTAACAGCTGAAGAATTGCGGATGCTTACGCCAAAACTGCTCAAAATGCCACATTGGCCACGTTATTTTGATGTTGACGAAGAGCTGAGAGAAATTCGCAGACTTAATACAACGGTAACAGTAAAACAGAAGCAGAATACAGGTTTTGGACGGCTTGCAATGGGGCGTGAGCTGAATCCGGGCGAGAACTGGACGATGGTATTGGCTGAGAAGTGCGCGCGTCACACATTCCCTGATGCGTCAGAATCGTTCATAGAGATGAATAAGCTGGAGCTTGCAATACAGGCGAAATTTGATTATGTGTGTGCTGTTTGCAGAGGTAAGAATTTGAAAGACTGCCCAACAGGTGGACATATGCCGTTTTTGAAAATAGACCCTAAAAGCGGACTCTGTATGCCGTGTGTAGATGCAGCGCAGTGTCAGAAGGTGTTGATTCCAATCCCACGTGATGACGATGAACGTGGAGAGTATCACGGCGGCGGTGGCTTTAAATCAGCTGGGCAGGTTATCGCTAGGGCGTAAAAATTCATAGATTGTTAAAATTGTCCACAAATTAGTTACAAAATAACGCTGACAAAATAAAAATAAAGCGGTATAATGTGAGTGTAATAAAGAGAGGAGCGTGTGAAGATGGATGAATTGAAAAAGATTGTTGATATGGTTGCAGACAAAAATTATATATGGGTGATTATAACAACATTAGGGAAAGAACCTTTAATTCATACCGCCCACAATGGAAAATGGCGTGTGTCGGAACTCAAAGGAGATTTGAAAACTATTATTGACTACATGATTGAAAATCACATTAGTCAAATCGCTAATTACAGTCATTACACGGCAGAATCGTGGAAAAACAGCTCTCTGGTTATGTTTGAAGGCGACGAAAAGGAAGAAAAAGAAATTATCAAAAGAGTAAATTCGATTTTTGGCGCAAAATATAACAAGACTGATGATGGCAAATACGTGATGAACGAATGGGTTGACGGAATCCGCTACCATTCTATGGTTAGTGGAAAATCGTATGAGGTGGCGTAGAATGAGTATCACGGAGGAAGAAAAACAGTTTTTGCTTGATGACATTGAATCAGCAGTAGTGAATGAATGTCTGGGCGATGATGAAAAAATTTATGATGCGTTTGCAGATATTCACAACAAGCTTAAAGATGGCCAGAAACTGTATCAATTTGAAATTGAAATGGTGGCTAATTTTTTGACAGGTTTGTGCGATTGTCCGGAGTTTTTTTCAGAGGAAGAAACTTTAATGCGTCGTGAGCTGGCGAAGAAGATTATGGAATAAGGAACAGATGATGAATTACAAAGATTTTTTAATTAGCAAGATAGCGTTTGCACCTGAAACTGGGTTTGAAGTTGCTGATATGGATATAAATTCTGTACTGAAACCGCATCAACGTGACGCAGTACGCTGGGCGGTTAAAGGTGGACGCAGAGCGTTGTTTGAAGCATTTGGTTTGGGAAAAACATTACAAGAATTAGAGTTTTGCCGTATTGTAACAGAAAAACAAGGCGGCAAAGCACTTATAGTAATGCCGTTGGGTGTAAGGCAAGAATTTAGCAAAGATGCTGAAAGATTGCTGGGGTTGCCAAAACCGCAATATGTACGGAATATGGCGGAAGTAAGAGCAGCTAAAACAACTATCATGGTTACAAACTATGAACGTGTTCGTGATGGTGATATTGAACCAACGTATTTTACGGCTATTAGCTTAGACGAAGCAAGTTGTTTGCGAGATTTTGGCAGTAAAACTTATCAGACCTTTCTTGATAAATTTAAAGGGGTGAAGTATAAACTTGTAGCAACGGCGACACCTTCACCCAACAAATATAAAGAACTAATACATTATGCAGCGTTTTTGGAAGTTATGGATAGCGGGCAGGCGTTAACAAGATGGTTTAAGCGCGACAGCACTAAAGCTAACAATCTGACACTGTATCCGGGAAAAGAAAAAGAGTTTTGGCTGTGGTTAAGCAGTTGGGCACTGATGTTAACAAAGCCTAGCGACCTTGGATATGATGATACAGGGTATGCGCTGCCGCCGATGGAAATTAACTATCATCGCTTATGCATGACACACAAAGATGTAGAAACGGAAAAAGACGGACAAGTGAAATTGCTGAGCGATGCAGCGGTGGGCTTGAAAGATGCGGCTAAAATCAAGCGTGAAAGTATTGATGTAAGAGTTCAGAAGATGCGTGAAATTGTTGAAGCAAATCCGAATGACAATTTTATATTGTGGCACGATTTAGAATCTGAGCGTCATGCAATCAAAAAAGCTTTACCCGAAGCTGTTAAGGTATATGGAAGTCAAGACTATGATTTGAGAGAAAAACGTGTTATTGGTTTTGCTGATGGTGAATTTAGACTTTTGGCGACTAAGAAATCTCTTAATGGTCAGGGATGTAATTTCCAACATCATTGTCACAGAGCAATTTTTTTAGGTATTGATTATGAGTTCAACGATTTCATACAGGCTATACATCGTATTTATCGTTTTATGCAGACAGAAAAAGTCATTATAGATATTATCTACGTCGAAGAAGAAGAAGAGATTTTAAGGCAGCTCATGAAAAAATGGGAGCAGCACAAATACTTGACCGAACAGATGACGAAGATAATTAAAAAATATGGCTTGTCAAGTACAGATTTAATTGGAAAGTTGGCAAGGACGATGGGAGTGGAGAGAGTGCAGGTAGAAGGCAAATGTTACAAAGCTATTAACAATGACTGTATTTTGGAAACTGAGCAAATGCCTGACAATAGTGTTGATTTGATTGTAACGTCGATTCCGTTTAGCAATCATTACGAATACACTATGACCTACAATGATTTTGGGCATAATGCTACAACGCAGAAGTTTTTTGAGCAGATGAATTTTTTGACCCCTAATCTGCTTAGAATCTTGAAGCCTGGCCGTGTGTTTGCATGTCATGTAAAAGATAGAGTATTGTTTGGCAATGCAACAGGCACAGGAATGCCAACGATGGAACCATTTCATGCTATGTGTATCAAACATTATATGGAGCATGGTTTTCAATACTTTGGCATGATTACTGTTGTAACTGATGTAGTAAGAGAAAATAACCAAACATATCGCTTAGGTTGGACTGAACAATGCAAAGATGGCACTAAAATGGGTGTAGGATGTCCTGAATATGTATTGTTGTTCCAAAAACTACCGACTGATACAAGTAAGGCTTATGCCGATGTACCAGTAAGCAAAAACAAAGATGACTATACAAGAGCACAATGGCAGATTGATGCACATGGTTTTTGGCGTAGCAGTGGCGACAGGCTTGTCAGCAAAGATGAATTGAAGTCAATTCCGGTCGAGAATTTGCAAGCTGTGTATCGCAAATTTAGTCGCACATCTGTGTATGATTATAATGAACACGTAAAGCTTGCTAAAGAGCTTGACAAGAACGGCAAATTGCCTGCAAGTTTTATGGTAGTTGCGCCGGGCAGCTGGAACGATGAGGTATGGGATGATATTGTACGTATGCGAACTCTTAATACAGAACAGAGCAGACGACGTGTACAGCTTCATGTCTGCCCCCTGCAGTTAGATTTGATAGAAAGACTTGTAAATCGTTATTCCAATGAGGGTGACACAGTTTTAGACCCATTTGGTGGGTTGATGTCAGTGCCTTATGTGGCTGTTAAAAATGGTAGATGTGGTATTGGAATTGAATTGTCAAATGATTATTTTAGAGATGGCGTTGGATATTTAAGAGATGCAGAACTGAAACGAGAAGAACCAACATTATTTGATTTGATTGGAGCATAAAGAATTACCAATATAGATTGACTAATTTTAATGTCAGTCTATATTGGTTAATCAAAAAAAGGAGATTAAAAATGAATCTTATAGTATTAACAGGCAGATTGACAAAAGAACCGGAAGTAAGATATACGCAGTCTGGCAAGACAGTATGCAGCTTTTCTATTGCGGTAGACAGACCATTTTCTGGACAAGATGGCAAGCGTGAAGCAGATTTTTTCAACTGTATGCTGTGGGGCAAGCAAGGTGAAACATTTGGTAATACAGTACACAAAGGCCACAAAATCCTTGTAGAGGGCAGGGTGCAGATTAGCAGTTATCAAGCTAAAGACGGCAGCAAACGCCAGTCTACGGATATTGTTTGCAACAGATTTGAGTATCTGGAACGCAAGGAAAACCAACAGCAAGCACAGTCATTGCCAAAAGATAATTTTGATGGGTTCGGGCGGATGATAGACGAAGAAATTCCGTTCTGATATGAAGATTCCGCTGACGTATAAAAATGTTATACAAGGCAAGAAAAACAAAGCCGCTGGCAAGATGTTTGAAAATCTCATAAGCCAGACTTGCACATGGTACTTGCAACAGGGACTTGCAAAGATTGAGAAGCAGGCAGAGCCGATGCGACCGCTCAGAGCGTTGTCTAATGGTCAGTTTATAGCGTGCTATGAAAGTAAAGCTGGAGTTGATTACAAGGGAACGCTCAAAGGCGGCAGGGCGGTAGTTTTTGAAGCCAAGCATACGGAAACAGATGTGTTCAGACGTGAAGTAGTCAAGGAATGGCAGCTGGAATATCTGGTAGAGCATAAGAATCTTGGTGCAGAATGTTTTGTACTGTTATCGTATGGATTGCATAGCTTTTACAGAATTCCTGTTGTTGACTGGTACTTTATGAAAGAAAAATTCGGCAGAGTATCGCTGAGAGAAGAACACGTCAGGGACTATAAACTGCGATTTGATGGCAGGCACATTTTATTTTTGGAAGGGCTGCTGAATGGATAGAATATATGGAATGGTTTGCAAACAAACTGAAAAAGGCATGCTATTAGTATGCAAATCGTGTGGAGAGTATGCTGGGCTGATATGCATGTTTACCGCCAGCAGTAAAGAGTGGACACGGCATTACTGCAGATGCAAAGGCTGTGGAAGATATATAAGTGTGACACGTAAAAATGAGGTGGGTGAAGATGAAGAAACTGGAAAGGAAATGTAAATGGTGGACTGACGAAGAAGTAGAAATACTGTCTGAAAAATGGGGAAAACGTTCAGCTAAAGATTTATCAAGACAATTAGGGCGTTCCATTGGAGCTATTAAGCGTAAAGCAAAAGACATCGGAATGGGTTTTAGAGTACAGAATGCAGACGGAATATCAATGAAGATGTTGCTGTCGCTTATTTGTGGGCATAACGCAAGCAGTAAGGACTATAAGAGGTTTAAGCAAGCAGGATTGCCGTATTTTACATTAAAGACTGAGCAAAGAAAGTTTTATATGGTCAACATCGATAAGTTCTGGAAATGGGCAGAGGAAAATCAAAATATGATTGATATTGCCAAAATTGAACCATTGACGTTGGGCAAAGAACCGGAATGGGTAAGCGCGATGCGCAGCCAACGCCGTACTGAAATTGCAAAAAAACGTTGGGAAGAATATGCTTAACGGAGGTTTATTGTGGAAACATTGACTGATTTCATAGCGACAGTGATAGTGGTATTGGCGTATCTTGTAGTGCTCGAGGTAGGTGTATATGCTGTCTGTTGGGCGTTTGGCATCGCGTTTGATGCTAAATACGCTGTAGGAGTCTGGGCGATTGGCTTAATGATTAAGACAATATTCTGAGGTGTGAATAATGGGAAAGTTAGCAAGGAAATTTAAAAGGTCTAACAATCTGGAGATGCCTGTAACTAAAAGTGAATTTGATTTTATCTACTCAATGGTACATAACAAGATGGCTGCCCAAATAGAGGAAAACGTAAAAACACGTATCGTTCCGGTGGTAAGGGAAGATTTGAGAAAAGAGGTTGCTGCAGAAGTCACTAATGATGTATATGCACATTTTTTAGCGATTGCAAGCAACATTCTGATGAATGATTATGGCAAGATGAAGTCTAAAGACACTAGGCTGAAAGTATTCTACGATAAATTACAGGAATACTCAGGTGAGATTGAAAATCCGTCTGAACAGCAACTTGAAGCAGAAAAAGCACTTGCTGAACAGGTTGATGGTATAGAAATAAAGAGATAGTAACCGTAAGGTTCTATATAGCCGTTGCATAAAAAATAATTTTTGTTTGCGGAATTTATTACATACACCTTATTTGTCAAATGAAAACGCAACGGCATACGCATGGCAAGGCTTGCAGTTAAAAATTGAATATTGCAGTGTAAGAGTTTGTTAAATTGAGAAGCTCTGCAAGCCTGTGTCAAGCGTTACGAGGAAACAGGTATGGAAGAAAAAAAGAAAAAGAAGAAAAATGTATGGCGCGATTCCGAAGAAGATACGCAGGAAACTGAAAAAGTTAAGAAAAACGTGACAAGAGAGGGCTAAAACACGTAGAAAAACGTGACAAGCTCATGAAATATGCAGTTAGTGCAGAAAACATCCACATGAAATATGCAGAAAGGGGTGGAGCTATTGAAAATTGCAGACAAAGGCAGTGTGTGTGCGGTGGTATATGACCATAGCAAAAATGCATTGCTGATGGGAACAAGTGGAAACTCTAAAAAGTGGCAGTTTGCTGTCGGTGATGATGAATGCAGTGCGCCAGAAGTATTGTCTGAGCAGTTTGGTATAGAATTTGATTTTGTGACTGATGATACATACAGTGATACAAGCGACTGCGTACATTGCTCCGATTATGGAAATATTATTATTCCTGTGAAAAAACAAATTAATCAAGGGAGATTGAATATCACTCGTGAGATGTACTGTAATACAAGGGTATATGTGTATGAGTACAACAAAAACGCAGTCGGTAAGATTATCAGAGGTTTTAAAAGTGCAGGTATTGGCAAAGTGCGCTGGGTGAAAATGAAAGATATGTTCAAAACTGAGATGATGCCTGCTACGCTTGCAATTTACAACTGCTTTATCAATCACAGGGGCAGAGAACATGAACAAGTGTCATAGCTGCATACATTGTCAATGGGACGATGATACAGAGATATGGTGCGACATCTACGAGAAAACGCACGTAGAGCCGACAATGGAAACACCATCATGCAAGATGTTTGAACCGCAGATACCGCATATGTGTGGGGAATGCTGTTATAACATAAAAGCTGAAAATGACGGAGATTTAGATTTCTGTGCGGCACATGATTTGTATGATTTCACGCAGGATGACCGCAAAGCGTGTGCTGATTTTGAAGAAAAAGGGGTGCAATAATGCTTATCAAGGAAAATGGCGAATTTGTTGTAGTGAAGAAAAACGGCAAACGCACAAGACTTGTGAAGTTGAAAGGTACTTATGTGCCGATGTTTAGTGGAGGTTGCAAGAAATGCCAAAAGCAGAACTGATTTCTATTACACCGGACTACATGGAGCTTTTAAAGACTGCTTGCAGTCAGCCGTATGGCAAGGATGTTACCGACAAATCCGTAAAGAAAATCATTGAAAGTGGACACCTGAGCGTGCTGGAGCACTGCTATGCAAGCTTCTTGGTAAAGTGTAGCGTAAGAGTGTTAGGACAGCTAACGCGCCATCGACACCTTAGCTTTACAGTAAAAAGCGCAAGGGGAAGTCAGTTTAATAAAGTGGTTGTTCCAAAAGGCATATATGAATTTGCTGATAAGATTAACATTGGTGTAGAAGATTTGGAGACGTCATGGAATTCAGTAATAGATTCATATCATGATTCTATTGCATATGGTCTTGCAGAACAAGACGCTGCTTATTTTTTACCTCAAGGCGTTGAAACAAGCATGGTTGTAACTGGCAACTTCAGAGCATGGTATGAGTATCTGCCTAAAAGAGAGTGCAGACGTGCTATGCCGGAGCATAGAGAACTTGCAGTGCTTATTCATCAAGAGCTTGCGAAAGCAGCGCCAGAGATTTTCGACAGGACTTTTCTGAACTGTAGTAACTGTATTGAAAGCTCATGTGATTTTAAGTAAGGAAGTGAAAGCGATGACTGAACATGAAGATTTAATGGCTAATATTGGCAATAATATTGCACGTATGAGAAAAAAGCGTGAAGTAAGTCAAAAAGATTTGGCGAAGGCTGCTGGAGTAAGCCAAACACATTTAAGCAGCGTGGAGAATGGGAAAAACATCCTCGGGGTAGAAATTTTAATCAACATCTGCAAAGTGTTGAAATGTTCGTTAGACGAATGTGTCTTTGGTAAACAGAGAAAAGAATCAGTCAGATTTGAGCCAGTCAAAGATGCACCTGCAGATACAAAGATGCCACAACGTAGCACTAAATATTCGGCAGGATATGACTTTTACGCACCTTGCGATATTGTGATTCCTGCACATGGCGTAAGCGGTCTGATTTCGATGAACGTCAAGGCGATTATGCCAGGCAACATGTATATGCAAGCTATTATTCGTAGCGGTTTGTCAATGAAACACAATATCATGCTTGAAGCGTCTGGCGTTGTTGATGCTGACTATGCAAACAATCTTGACAATGACGGAAATATTGGAATTAAACTGCGCAACGATGGCGACACTGAGTACATTATCAAAAAGGGCGAACGTTGCATGCAAGGCGTATTTCTTAAATACTATACAACTGACAATGATGTAGCTGACGGAATACGTGGAGGCGGTTACGGCAGTACAGGCAGGTGATTTTGTGAGCAAGGTAAAATGTGCGTTGTGTGGGCGTAATGTTAAAGATGGCGAGTGGAAAACAATTACTCTTGACGGCACAGAACAAAAAGTATGCATGAACAAGTACAGATGCGACCAAAGACGCAGGCAGAGAAAGCCTAAAGCAGTAAGATACGAAGTACCGCAGGAAGCAAAAGAGCTGGAGCAAACATGCGTGACAGTTCCAGATAAAGCTGTGGCTGAATTAAAAGATGTAAGCCTAAGCAATCATACCAGACAGTATTTGGAAGTGATAG
>ERZ780111.396-NODE-396-length-12780-cov-2.47536_pt1 | contig 12780 bp, 13 predicted proteins | sample MGYA00433084_ERZ780111 | MGnify/ENA primary metagenome ERZ780111 (study PRJEB29588, sample SAMEA2144299) | human gut metagenome | biome: human gut; feature: human-associated habitat; material: faeces | place: Denmark | collected 2008/2010 ... | reverse complement strand
GAGTTTATCTTTATTCATCAAGGATTGTGTGTTATAAATATAAAATTGTCCGCAATCATGATAAATCTTTTCCAAGTCTTGAGAGCGTTTTGGGTAATTTTCTGGTTCAATAAATTTAACATATCCCCCCACTTCTCTTACACCACGTTGCGGCGGAAACGAAAACGGAACCACCGGATATATACTATCAGCCTCACCAGAAATCACTTTTCCAAACGCATCAATCAGCTTCTTACTTGTTACAAAAGGGGCGGTAGGATACAAACAACACACATAATCAAATGCTCGTCCCCTATCTAGATAGCAATTTACCACTTCTTTCAATACATCTATAGTTGTTGCAAAATCATTCGAATTTCTATCACTTCTAAGAAAGGGAACTTTTGCACCATATTTTTCAGCAATCTCAGCGATTTCTTCTGAATCAGTTGATACCATAACTTCTTCAAATAATTCACTCTGAATTGCTGCTTCTATGGAATATGCAATAATTGGCTTGCCACAAAAATCTTTAATATTTTTTTTAGGGATTCGCTTTGATCCCCCTCTTGCAGTAATTATAGCAATTGCGTTCATAATATTCTTCCTTACTTTTCCAACTTCCATTCTTCATTCAATAAAGAAAGCATTTTTGAATCATACCATCTACCATCATAAAAATACTGTTTTCTTAAAGTGCCCTCTATTTTCATTCCCATTTTCTGATATAAAGAAAGTTTTTTTTCATCGAATTCATATAACTCTGTCCATATTTTTACAAGTCCCAACTCACCAAATCCATAGTTCCATAATAGATCTAAGCTTTCTTCAGCAATTCCCTCATCATCAATGTATACTTCGTCTTTTCCAATATAAAGTGATAAATCTGCATTTCGATGTATCCAATTGATATAACATAACCCGCAACATCCTAACAACTCATCTGTAGTATTATCACGGATAGCAAACATTAACGTATTATTATCATTTACCACTTTTGATTCATACCATTTTCTTTGCATATCAGAATTGATTTCTTGATACTCTCTAAAGAATTTGCGATAATGCGGCAAATTTCTCCACTTTCTGAGTGTTTCTAAATCATTTGGTTCAATTGTGTCCAAATATACATTTTCACCTTTAAGCATCTAAAATATCCTTTCTTAACACTGACGAATCTTTTGAAAAATCCTCTTTCAAAACTTTTCCCACAATTTTATCTACTTCATATGGATAAAATCCTTCTAAATTAATTGGTCGAACCGGGAAAATATCCGCTTTGGTAATCTTCTCCCCACGCTTCATATCTCTGCAAAAATAAACCGATCTTTGCTGAACAATCCTAGAGCTTTTCTCGTTATCCTCAACTCGCTTAATTCCATCGCCCAACGCATAGAATAAATCCATACTTTTTTCAACCATATCCCTCCAACCTATTGGATTCATTGCAAATTTGTGATCCGGTCCGATGCGATTGTTATCATCTGTGAAATGTTTTTCAAAGACTCTAGCACCTAAGGCTAAGGCCCCAAGAACGGTTGTACAACCTGGTGTATGATCAGAAAGCCCTAAAACAGTATCTGGATACAACTCATTGTACAGCTTTAACACATTCAAATTTATACTCTTAAAATTCTCACGATCTACAGTGTAGTTTGTATTACATTGCATTAACACAATATCCTCCGTATGTCTCTGCAATATCTGCATCGCGCGTTTTACATCTTCTAACTCTGAAGCACCCGTTGCCAATAGTACCGGTTTACTTTTTGATGCAATATACTCCAGCATTTCTGTCCACGTCACATCACCAGAGCCAATTTTAAAAGCATTAGAATACTGATCAGCTAAATCAACCGACTCAAAATCATACGGACTAGTCATATATTCAATACCAATCTCATTACATTTTTCTTTTAATTTTTCAGTCCATTCGTCTGCAAGAGATGCATCCTGATAAACTTCAAACACACTTTTAGACCATCCAGCTTGATGTGTCTGTCTAGGCATATTATCAAATGCATTCTTACTTACTATCTTTTCTGCTTTAAAATTCTGGAATTTCGCTATATCAGCACCTGCTTCTTTTGCTAATTCAATTAAGTGAAATGCTCTTTGCAAATCACCATCATGATTTGCTGCAATATCCGCAATAAAAATGGGCTTTCCATTTTTCGTTATCTCAATATCACCAATCTTAATCATTCGATACTATCCCCCTCTGAATACACAATTCATAAAAATAATCTAAACTCTCATATGCATTTCGGATTGTAATGCCCAATTCCCGTTTTATTTTTTCATTTGACATCCCCATATTTTTAGGACGCTTAGCTTTGAAATTCATTATCGAACTATTTGTTTTATTTATCGTCCCCGTTGAAATTCCAAACTTCTTTTTGAGATACATTCCAAAATCATATTTAGAAATAACTCCCGTTCCACATGCGTGAAATAAACCTTTTAAGTTTTTTTCAATGCATCTATCAATAATATCTGCCAAATCGTTTGTCAAAATAGGTGAAAAATAGATGTCGTCAAACATATTTATTTCCTTGTCTGCTAATAAGGAATACAATATCCATTCCCCAAAGCTGTATTTATTCTGCAGATTAATACCATAAATATTAGTTCGTAAGACAAGATTATTTTCATTTATAAGTGTTTCTATTTCACCGTTCAATTTTGTTTGCGCATAATTATTAGGCGGATTTACTTCATCATCTTCTGTATATAAACTATCATCATTACCATCAAACACAGAATCTGTAGAAATGTATATCATTTTGATATCGTTTTCCGTGCATATTTCTCGAATCTTTTTCGTCAAATTAACATTAATCTTCTTTGCCAGTTCTTTATCTGTTTCACATAAATCCCCATTCACAACTGCCACCGTATGAACAACAACATCCGGATGACTACTAACAATGCTTTTCTCTAATAACTCATAATTTGTCAGATCAATGCAATCATAAGAAACAGCTTCCATATTCACCTTCACTGCATCTGCGCCACAAATCTGATACTTTGATTTTAATTCTTGTGCTATCGTATTGCCTAATAATCCAGCAATACCCGTTATGTATATTTTTTTCAACTAATATTCTCCATTTGTTTTTAATGTTTAGAAATGTCCGTTTTTAAAACTCTTTGCAAATCCGCTATGTTAAGCCACTTAGAATTTGTTCCCGAACTATACTCAAACTCTGAAGCAACTGGCACTCCGCCTGGTATTATCTTATCCGCTTTCCACCACTCATAATGAGGATAAATAATATAATGTTTCTCATACTCATAAGTACGCATAGAATCTTCTCGCGTAATCATAATTTCATGAAGTTTTTCGCCCTCGCGAATACCTACTTCCGGCATGTTGCATCCCGGTAACATTGCCTGTGCAAGATCCGTTATCTTAAATGATGGAATCTTCGAAATAAATGTTTCTCCACCATTTGATTCTTCCAAAGCTTTAATCACAAGTTCAACCCCTTGCTCTAAACTAATCCAAAAACGCGTCATGTGATAGTCTGTGATTGGAAGTTCTTGTCCACCCTTGTCAATAATATTCTGGAAGAATGGAATAACAGATCCTCGACTTCCGGCCACATTTCCATAGCGAACAACTGAGAATTTCGGTCCATCTCCTCCTGAATACGCATTTGCTGCACAGAAAAGCTTATCAGATACTAATTTTGTACCACCATATAAATTGATTGGATTTACAGCTTTATCAGTCGAAAGTGCAACTACTTTTTTAACGCCCGCATTAAGTGCCGCCGTAATCACATTCATTGCACCATTTACATTTGTTTTAATTGCCTCATTCGGATTATACTCACATGCAGGAACCTGTTTCAGTGCTGCTGCATGAACGACATAATCCACACCTTTCATCGCCATACAAAGACGAGATTCATCACGCACATCACCAATAAAAAAGCGCAATTGTTCACTATATTTTTTATATTCATTACTCATAACAAATTGTTTATATTCATCGCGAGAAAATATTATCACTTTCTTTGGATTATAATGTTCAAAAATATAATCGACAAAATGGTGCCCGAATGAACCTGTTCCACCTGTAATTAATATTGTTTTGTTATTTAACATATACACACTCTCCTAATATTTACCCAATCTATTAATCAATTCTATTGATTTGTCTTTATCGTTTCCATTAGCATATTATTTTAACACATTTTTGAGTACTTTGTCTGTTAATGTGTCTGCATATTTTGACTCTGCAATTGAATAATCATTATTATCACCTACGCATGAAAGATTAAATCCTGCAAGTATTGTCTCCTGCACATATTTAAGATGATATTGTTTGCTCATGTAAGTAAACAAACCTATCGTTTCAGGGATGTACACAAATCGATATGTATACCTTCTTTTGATTCTCTGACATGTAAAAGCCAAATATTTCTTTGTAACTAAGATGTCACATACAAAATCATATCTGGTTGATTTGGTTATGTATACACATATTGTAGTAATTCATCAAGTTCTACCACTCTATCTACCGCAATAGAATAGCCCAAAGCATGAAGACCGTGTTCTTTCATGCCAATTTCCATCTTCGTCCTCAATATATGCTTCTCTGATAACCCATTCTTTTGGTATTGTCCAATCAAATGCACTCATCCCCGTCAGCGCCTCGTAAATTTGAAGTTTTTCTAGCAAAAATCATACATTTCTTTCCCTCTATTCTTCATCTCAAACATATCCTTCAAGTGATGAAAGCCCGCCATCACATAATGACAGCGGGCTCTACATCCTTTATCCATTTCACATACAGCGTCCATGCTAATCTATGTTCATCACATATGTTATCGAACAATAATGCTTTTTATATTAGTTTTTTCTCTGATTTTGTAACACCTTGTTGAATGCAATTCTAAATTCTAAATTTGCCTTCATAATTGAAACGGATGGACATTTTTATATTCACCTCCGCATTTTACCATCATCTGCTGTATATATGCCCACACCTATTCTATTATTTCTATTCGCAACAATTGCTGTTTTATAATCTTTTAGTATATATTCTACCACTAACAAATCTCGAAAGTCATCAATGTCAATCTCTTGACTTATTTAAAAATATACAGAAAGCTTTCATACAGTTTTAAAATAGAGAATCAAAATTAACCCTATCAAAAACTTCCAGTTTCCCCCCTCGGGTTGCATTATATATTTTAACCCCCATTTTTTCAGTTTCTCTTTTTGCACATTCGTATGCTTTTTTAACAAATTCGAAATTGAATGTATATGTTGGATTTGCAGGCCCGCAACAATGATTTTCTTTTGCACCAAGATTACTAGAAAAACTAAAATCGCATCCCAACAAATATATCTGTTTAGCACCCATATATACAGCCAATTGCAAGCACGCATAAACAACTGTAGCACCACTATATACCACATTGGAAAAATCGTTGCTAAATCCTATTTCAGACGTGCATTGTTTTTGTCTGAACATATGACACTTTAATTCGTTTGAAACATTTAAATAGTTATCACTTACAAAAACCTCCACATTATCATGGTCAATCTTCTGCATATGCTTCTCATATTCTCGAATTGCCCCTCCATCAGACATTACATAATAATCTGGTCTCCACCTTGTTCTATCATATAAATAGAACATTCCATTCATACTAATACAAATCTCATTATGTGCACGTAAAACATCTAAATCCTCCAATGTAATACTAGGACCTGTAGCAACAATAAATATTCTTTTTCCTTCATGTTTATTGAAAAACTGTTTCAAATCCTTATTTCTTTCTATATGCACAAACTTATTTATATCTTCATAATCAATATCTCTTTTTCTCCTTTTTTTACTATCAAGACTAATACAACACGTTGAAGTCGCGTTTTTATCATTTAACAAACATTTTTCTTTTTTTATTTTCGTCAGATATTCATACAAGTATCTTGAAAAAAGATCAGCATCTGCCAATCCATAAACCCGATTATTTCCTACCCCCAATAAGCTATCAAGTTTTCCTTCATTAATAGCCTTTATTGTCTCTAGGCGGACTCTACTGCTACCTAGAATAAAATAATTGGTTATTTTATTCTCATTCAGCCATTTCATAATAGATTCACTAAACATAGGAGTTATTACTATCTCATATTCTCTATATTCCATATAGTATTCTTCACAATCGATAATAGGTATTCCCTTATACTCTCCTGTATTTCTAATCGCCATATTAGATTCAACTATTGCAACAACGTTCTGCTCTCCCCAAACATCTATAAAGTTTTTACCATTTGTTCCTAATCCCCAAATCACTACATTCATCTTTTATCTCCTAATATTACATGGTGCAATATTTTCTATTATTTTCTCACTCGCCCGTCCATCAAACACAAGTCCCATCTTCTCGTGAAATTCATCCAGCTTCTTATCATATGCACTCTGATCAAATGCCATAATATCCTGCTCAAGCTGTTCATTATCGCTCGCCAGTGTAAATGGCAGATATACATCAAGCCCCGGAACCATCTGTTTATTGTTACTTATATGATCTCTTTCATCTGTTGCCAAATTCCACATAAGTGCACCTCTGTCATTTGCATACTGCTGAATATCGTCTGCATATAGGAAAACCGGGATATGCGCAAATCCTGCTTCAAAGCATGCACTGGAGTAGTCAGTGATATATGTGTCCATACCAGCCAGTATTTCATACATATCATCAGCCTGACTCTCATCAATAATACGATCTTGCACATCAGGGTTTTTATACTCCCGAAATGTTGGTGCAAGCTGCGGATGCACTCTCACGCAAAGATACCATTTACCGCCAAATTTCTTTTCAAGGTTTTTAATCAGTCTCTTAAAATCAATGGACCATATTTCGGAAAATACAAATCTTTTTCCATCCTTTGCGCCTTCACGAAATGTAGGAGCAAACATAACCACTTTCGCATCTTCCGGCAAATTGTGTTTCTGTCTGAACTTCTTCTGATAGAAGCTTCTATCCCCAAATAGCACATCACATCTTGGCGCTCCGGTTTTCAGGAAATTTCCCTCATATACCAGAGCTTTATCAAAACATTGTTCGCACCATGTAGAATCTATTACCAAGCCATCAATCATATCAGAATCATTCTTGCTTACCAGATAAGCCATTTCCGAGAAGCCTTCCCCTCTCAAAAGCCCTGTACATTTAATTGCGATTGTGTAATGATTCACATTCAAATAATACTGACCTTTTCTTTTTTTTGTTCCATACGGTTTGCGGTAATTATCTATCCATACTTTTGATCTCGATAGCCAATAAGCTCTGCTCCATGCGGTATTAGGTACTTTTTGGACGTAATCGGGAAAAGTCTTATCCATATCATTTACAAACCACACAAAGCGGAAATCCGGATGCTGACGGTGCAATTCTTCAACCAAAGGCTTTGCATTACAGCCAAAGCCTCCTTTTCCTTCAAATGTACAAACACTGATCAGATTATTTTGCACCGGAAAGAGTCTGCACAAATAAAATTTTATGCTTTCTCTAAAAGCCATTCTCCGTCTTTTTTTAATATACCTGATCTCTTTCGGATCAGTTGCAACTACATGTTCCATAAAAATTGGTTCCTTACTCTTTATACATATATTGCGGAATGCAGGCTACTGCCCTGTCATAATCTTCCCTGAAGTCAATCTCCGCCCAGAAAGCATCTCCCATAGAAATAGCACAGACAGAAAATTTCTTTTCATCAAGCAGTTTCTGAATTGCTGCTTCAAAATACTCTGAAAAGTTCTTTTCTTCCAGAAGCTTCTCAACTGCCATTTGTAAAGAAGGGATTATATCTTTCTTAAAGGATGCAATGCCAATAAACTCACCCTCTGCTTCCTCTACTGGCATTTTTTTTGTGATCTGCACGATTTTACCTTCCTGCGACCGAACTTTCATTGCTTCTTCATCACATACCTTATAATCTATCGGCAAATTCATATCTGCTTCAAACTGTACCAGCTTCTTTAATATACATGGATCACACAAAGTATCTGCATGCAGATAAATAAAATCCTCCTGCAGATATCTCATACCCATATAAAATGAACCAAGCACATTTACCATCTCATAAAATGGATTGTATACCAGACGCACGTCCTTCATATCTTTTGTCAATTCTTCAAAGGCTTCTTTCCTGTATCCCGTTACAATAATGATTTCATCAACACCCACTTGACGCAAAATATCTAAATTGTACTCAATTAATTTTTTATGATGAATCTCCACAAATGATTTGGGATTTCCGCCTGTTAATTCACCAAGACGGCTTCCCTTTCCTGCTGCCATTATAATTGCCTGCATATCTGCTTACTCCTTCATTGCTCTCTCATAGATCTTATATATAATGTTTTCTGTTTCTGCCAGTGGATCATTCGCCAGATTTCCGCTTACATCCTCTGCCAGAATAGATAGCATATTCTCTTTTACACCTAATTCTCTTATAGAAACCGGAAGTTGCAGCTGTTTCAAAAAATCTTTCATCAATCCGGAAGCCTGCTCCGCATTTGTCGGCTCCTTTCCGGTTAATTGCTCTAGTACTTTTCTGATTGTTTCTGAATTTACAGTATACTCATAATAAATCCATGTCGGATATATCGCTGCCAATCCGCTTCCATGGCTTGTCTTTGTATATGCACCTAATGGATATTGTAAGCGATGTGGCATAGCCGTAGAAGCATTTCCCAGATTAATACCCATGATCATACTGGCATAACTCATTTTTTCACGTGCTTCTTTGTTCTGGATATCTTCTTCCAGCTCCATAAGTGCTTTTCCAGCCGTGGAAATCACCTGTTCCGATAATATCTTCGTAAAAGGTGATGCAACCTTTGACACATAACTTTCTATTGCATGTGCCAGTACATCAAATCCTGTCTCCATCGTTATATGCAAAGGAACAGTCTCTGTAAATACAGAATCAACAATAGCCAGTTTCGGATACAGATTTTTTCCTCTAACTCCGCCTTTCTTATGCTTTTCATAATCAGAAAGAATTGCTGCTTTACTAAGCTCGCTACCCGTGCCTGCTGTAGTTGGAATTGCGACAACAGGAAGCGTCCTTTCATCAGGCTCTATATGTTGATAAAAAAGAGTTTCCACACTATTACCGGTTCCAATTACTGCGGCTACAGCTTTAGCAGCATCAATAGCACTTCCTCCACCAAATCCAACCACTATATCTGTGCGGTTTTTTCTTCCTTCCTCTGCCGCCTTTGTAATTTCCTGTAATTGCGGATTTGCACTGATCTGATCATAAATTGCTACCGATTTTACATTTGGAAGATTCTGTAGTTCTTTTTTTAGTTTTTCCACATAACCAAGGCGGTTCAGTGATCTGCCTGTCGTGACAATCAACACATTTCCGTTTAAAAAAACCTTTTCTTCCGCAAGTGCTTGAAACGCGATTCCTCTGCCAAAATATATTTTAGTTGGTATTTCCAATTGATACATTCTCATAAGTTCTCTATTTTTACCTTTTTTGAATGATATAACCTTTCTGCAATTCTATTTCTCTTTGCAAACAATGGTTTGATGGTTTCATAGGTTTCTTTATATAACCCATACAATTCCTGATATTTTTGATAATTATTCTGGTTAGGTCTGATGATCATCCTCACCTGCGCAAAGCAGTCACCGGCTTCTGTCAGCGATTCATATACGCCCTGTCCATATAAAGCGATCATTGCTGCACCTGTTGCCGTCGTTTCAAATTCTGAGAGTACATGGATCTCACGTCCCGTAATATCTGCTTTGATTTGAGAAACAAGGCCAACCCTGGCAAGACCTCCCGATACACGGATCGTATTAATTTTGATTCCTGTTTCCTCTATTGCCGTGAGCATATCCAGATCAATAAATCCCGTACTTTCAAATACCGCGCGTGTCATTTCCTTTCTTGTGTGCATTCGCTCCAATCCAAAGAAAACGCCTCTGGCTTCATTGTCCCAGATAGGTGCTCTTTCTCCCAAAAGATATGGGAGAAAAATAACGCCTCCTGCACCCAGTTCTGCTTCTGCAGCATCTTTCTCCATTTGTTCATATGGTAACTGCTCATTCATATAATAGCATTGTTTTACCCACTCAATCAAACCGCCGCCCAGATTATTGGATCCGCCTATGATATTTAGATTTCCCTCATAGTATGGAATTTGTTGAATTTTCGTTAACGGCTTTTTTATCTCTTGTTTCAATGCTGCTCTAAATACAGTAACGGTACCGGAAACATCACTGGCCTCTCCCTCTTCCAGTGTTCCGCTTCCTACAAATGAACAAATCGCATCATATGTTGTCGCAATCACTTTCGTATTTCCTGTAATGCCAATTTGTTCTGCTACATCTTTTTTGATTTTCTCAACAAATTCACCGGGTGATACTATTTCCGGCATTTTTTCATATGCAATCCCAGCCTCTTGTAATAAAGAGGCTGGATACTTTCTATTTTTTGCGTCACAGTACCATTTTTGTGCATTGATGTAATCTGTTACATATCTTCCACTTAATCTGGCAATCAGATAATCATTCGGTGTCAGGAATTTATATGTTTTCTCATACAACTCCGGCTCATTATGTAAAACCCACATTGCTTTTGGAATCAAATAATATGGATCCGCCACAATAGCATATTGCTCTTTTAATTTTTTAAAAGAAGAAAGTTTTTCCATCTTTGCACTTTCTTCTTTTGCTCTTTTATCCGAAACCATGATACATGGTGCCAGTGCATTACAATCTTTATCTACATAAACAAGACAAGCTGCTGAAGTTGTTACCGTAATATAATCGATCTCATGGGCATCTGCCATGAAAACAGTTTCTCTCATAACCCGCAATGCCTTTTCCCACCACTCATCCGGATTTTGTGTCACTCGCTCTCCGGTCAAAGATGTTTCCAAAGGAATGGCTGCACTTGCCAGCTTATTGCCCTTGCTGTCAAATATGATACTGCGAATACTTTTCATTCCCATGTTCAGGACTAAAATTGTCTTATTCATAAGCTACCCTTCCAAACATCATCCTTCTAATAAAGATAGTTTCTCCATTGCCATTTTACATATAGAATCATGGATCCGCCCTGTAACTTTCAATGGATCAAAACCTTTTTCTTTTATTTCTTGTTCCTTATAGCATCTCTCAATTCCCAGACGATAAGCCTGCTTTACATCTGTAGAAATGTTAATTTTCTTAACACTTTGATAAGAAAATAATCGTCGTAATGTATCATCCGAGAGCCCTGTTCCGCCATGAATCACCAATGGGATCTTTGTCATTTCACCAGTCTGCTGTAAGAGATCATAATGTAAATCAGGTATCCCCGTATATTGCCCATGAGCTGTTCCTATCGCAACCGCCAGCATATCCACATTTGTATTTTTCAAAAACTTCTGAATATCCTCGACTCTTGCCACGCCCGTGCCACTTACCGTTATATCGTCTTCCACACCACTGACTTGTCCAACTTCAGATTCCACTAAAACATTCTTTCCATGTGCAAGTTCCGTCACATAATTTGTCAGTTCAATATTTTCATCCAGTAATTTATCTGAAGCATCAATCATGACCGAATCCCATCCAGCTGCTATGGCTTCCTGGATCATTTCAATCTTTTTACAATGATCTAAATGCAGATAAACCGGTATTGCCTTCTTTTTTGCATAAGTTGTCACGAAAAACCTCATTGCTTCCAAGTCCATTAACGAAAAGGCTTTCATAGAGGTTTGTAAGATAATAGGCTTCTGTTTTATTTGTGCAGCATCCATAATAGATTTGGCAGATGCTATATCCCAAATATTGAATGCAAAAAAATGAGGTGAATTCGGATTTATATATGCTTTCATTTATCAATATACCTCCGGCTCATTTAGGATCACGTCTGTGATCCCCTGCTTTTCCAAACTCTTCAGATCAAGCCTTGTTCCTGTCGGCTTTTCAGGATAAAGATGACCGGAAAGCCATGCTCTTACATGATAGCCATTAAGCGCTTCCTTCGGCAGATCTATTCCTCTCCAGAAAGGATGCAGCGAAGCAGCCCCACAGCCGCCCTTTACTTTATAAAGGCAATCCGATACTTTCGTGTCCAGAATCGCCAGCTCTGATCCTGTCTGCAGTGCATGCAGCCGTTCTATGGATCTTGCATAAAAAGAAGAATATACGATCTGTTTTTCCAGACCTCTCTTGGAAATTTCTTCTGCAATTTTATCTTCCATGCCCGGATATGGATAGATGCTGTTTTTCAGCTCGATATTCAGCAGCATTCCTTCCCGCATCCTTGGCTCTATCAGATCCAGCACTTCTTCTATTGCCGGGATCTGCTGCGTGGGATGGCTGTCTGCATAAATATGAAGCCTTTTCAGTTCTGAAAGCGTATAGTCTCTGACAAATCCAATGGACTCTGTCGTGCGGTCCACTCTCTCGTCATGAACGACTACCATATGTCCATCCTTTGTCAGCTGAATGTCCAGTTCTATACCCGTCAGGCCTTTTATAGCAATCGCTTTCTCAAATGCCAGGAGTGTATTTTCCGGATATCTCTGGCTGCAGCCTCTATGCGCCCATATCTTCATCTGTGCATCTGCCTTCCTTTATCATAAACTGCTCCATAATGCCCGCCATTGTAATGGATTCACTTCTGGTCAGTTTAAAATCTGTTTTTGTATTTCCATTGATCTGCTTTAAAAGAGCACTGATCTCATACCGTAGTCCATCTCCTAAGAAACGTTCCGAATATTTTTCTACCCTGTCCGCATCCTCAAAATGTACTTCAAAG
>ERZ780111.376-NODE-376-length-13171-cov-8.78248_pt1 | contig 13171 bp, 13 predicted proteins | sample MGYA00433084_ERZ780111 | MGnify/ENA primary metagenome ERZ780111 (study PRJEB29588, sample SAMEA2144299) | human gut metagenome | biome: human gut; feature: human-associated habitat; material: faeces | place: Denmark | collected 2008/2010 ... | reverse complement strand
CAGCGTCAAACTGCCCCCCGGCAGGCTCATCGAGCCGATCCAGAAGACGAAGGTCACCTTCCTGCACGGCAACAATCCGCGCCTCCACACGGACGAGGTCCTGATCGCCCTATCCGTCCTTAGCCCGGACGACGAGAACTGCCGCAAGGCTCTGGACACGCTTCCTTTGTTGAAAGGCTGTCAGGTCCACTCAACAGTGCTGCTGAGCGACATCGACAAGAAAGTCTTCAAGAAACTGGGCGTGGACCTCACCTGCGAGCCTGTCCACGAAAGGCACTGACACCTTGGATTTTCCAACGATAATGATTAACTTTAGGCTTTGAAAGCCAGAAGACTATTCTGACTGTAGAACCTATAATATTTATTACCATATTCAGAGATGAACTATTGTCCTCATTGCGGATCGCCGGTACAGCCGGATTCCTCCTTTTGTCAAAGTTGCGGGAAACCGCTTCTGTCCCAGCCTGACTCCGCCGGGCAGACCTTCAACACCCCTCAGACCACCAAAGAGAAGGAGGACAGATGGCTTATCGCCCTGGTCCTCTGCATAGTACTCGGCGGTTTCGGTGTCCACAGATTCTACACCGGCAACACCACCACCGGCATCATCATGCTCCTGACCCTCGGCGGCTGCGGCATCTGGGCCCTGATCGACATCATCATGATCGCCTGCAACACCTATGTTGACGGGAACGGACAGCATCTGAAGTAGACGACATTCACTCAAACATCATCATTGCATTATGAAATTTTGTCCAAAATGCGGGAACGCCGTTCCTGACAACGCCTCCTTCTGTCCGAAGTGCGGCACGAACATCCCGGACACCGATTCCGGCACCACACCGGCACAGGATCCCACTCCGGCGCCTCAGACTTTCGCGCCACAGCAGCCTCCTATGGAGCCATGCCCTCCGACCTACCTCGCCCTGTCCATCATCGTGACCGTACTCTGCTGCCTTCCTCTCGGAATCGTCGGCATCATCAAGTCCAGCAACGTTTCCAAGGAATATGCCGCCGGGAACTACGCCGGGGCAAAGGATGCGAGCAAGCAGGCCAAGACCTGGAGCATAATCGGACTGTGCTGCGGCCTGTTCTGGATAATCCTCTACATCATCCTGCTGGCCTGCGGATTCATGGCCGGCCTCGCTGATCTTTAGAGTCTTCTCTGTCTTTGGCTTTCAGGCCTGTCCCATTTTTAAGATCTCTCCATCCGGAATCATCTCATCAGGCAGATGAACAAAGATTCCTACAAGAAACCAATCCTGTACATTCTGCTCACGGCAGCGTGTGTGGGATTGGTGTTTACATATTCACGTTTCAGCCCCGAAGACAGCACCTGGTTCCCCAAGTGCATATTCCTGCAACTGACAGGATTGAAATGTCCCGGCTGCGGCAGCCAGCGGGTAGTACATAGCCTGCTGAAACTCAATATTCACAAAGCCTTTGAGGCCAACGCCTTTCTTGTGCTGAGCCTCCCCTACATCGCCGCCCTTCTGGCCTCAATTCCACTAAAGTCCAGATTTCCAAAGTTCTACAACGCCCTCAACAGCCTCCCGGTCATCATCACCATCTGCATCCTGGTAATCATCTGGTGGATCACCCGCAACATCTTCGGCTGGTGATTGGCTTGAACATTATTCACTGGGAAAAGTGTAACTTTGCCATTGGAAGACAAATAAGTAGTAACCACCCATAATAAGGCAAAGGACATGTCAACACAAGGTGAAACATACCTCAGATGACTCCTTAATTCTCGTAGATTTTTGTAAAAATCTAGGAAAGGTGTATATTTGTCGTGACTAAAAATCACGGAAAGGTGTATGAAACCACTCCGTAAAACCTTAGGATTCGTGATTATGAAAAGAAAGATTTACGATAAGCTACTTCAGTGGAAGCGAGAGAAAAACGGCGCTACAGCCCTTATGATTGAGGGTGCACGCCGTGTTGGCAAAAGTTACATCGCTCGGGAATTCGCCCGCAACGAATATGACTCATTTATCCTCATCGATTTCAGCAAGGCCCCACAGCGAGTCAGAGGCTGGTTCGATGAGTATCTGGAAGATATCGATACGCTCCTCCAGAACATCCAGCTCCACTATAAGAAAAAGCTTGCAACTCGAAAATCCCTCATTATCTTTGATGAAGTCCAGAAATGCCCTAAAGCCCGCGAGGCCATCAAAGCGCTGGTGGAAGACGGTCGCTTCGACTATCTGGAGACAGGCTCACTCATATCTATCAAGAAAAACGTTGAGAACATTGTCATTCCATCCGAGGAGGATGGTATAGATATGTACCCCATGGACTTTGAAGAATTCCTTTGGGCTATGGGCAACGAAGTCCTGATGCCCTATATTCGGAAGCAGTTCGAGAAGTGTAAGCCCATGGGTGACTTCCACAGAGAGGCGCTGCACTATTTTCGCCAATACCTCATTGTTGGTGGAATGCCGCAAGCCGTAGCCGAATACGCTGCCTCTCGGGACTTTACTAAAGTGGATGCCATCAAACGTCAGATTCTACGCCTCTATAAGAACGACATTAAGAAATACGCAGGGGGCTTGACGGCCCGCGTCAGCGCTATTTACGATGCCATTCCCGGCCAACTCCAGAAGAAAGAAAAACAATTTACACTCACGGCTCTCAAGGATGAGGCTCGTATGCGTGAGTATGACAGCGCCTTCTTCTGGTTGGATGACGCCAAGTTGGCAAATATCTGCTACAACACCACCGCACCCAACATCGGGCTCCAGCTTAATGAAGACCGAACCACCCTCAAATGCTATTTCTGCGACACTGGTTTGCTCATATCCCTCGCATTCAGTGCCCGTGGTATCGTCACTAATGAAATCTACCAGAAACTCATGTTTGACAAGCTGGAAATCGACGAGGGAATGTTAGTGGAAAATATTGTTGCTCAGATGCTTAAGACCGCTGGAAGCAAACTGTTTTTCTATAACAACTACGACAAGGAAGAGGCGGAGAACCGCATGCAAATAGATTTCCTTATCCAAAAGGAGGTTGTCACTTCCAGGCATAACATTTCCCCAATAGAGGTAAAAAGCAGCACAAACTATACGCTCACATCCATCAAAAAATGTATCAAGAAATATGGCCAGTATCTTTCTACGCCCTATGTCTTGCATACCAATGATGTGGAGCAGAAAGATGGGCTCACCTATCTTCCGCTGTACATGACTCCGCTTTTATAAGACCGATATCCGTCAGATAAACAGGCTCTTAAGCATGAATTCTTTTTGTAAAAGAAGAGACCTCAGAAAGGCTTCTTCCATCGTATGCTTTTGCTTGAATGCAGACAGCATTCATGCAGTAGCCTGTTGCTCTTTCAGAGACGGAATAATTTTTATTATCTTTGCTCATGCGGATCTTGGGGCTGAGACAGCAGCGCTAATCCAAGGGACGCATTATGTCATTAATGGAGAAATGGATATGTCAAAAAAGAATAAGGACGGCATTTACCACGGATTGAAAATGAACGTTAGTTCCTCCTTCTCCATCACTGTCTACTTCAAGGAATAATGAATAAACCACATATTAACGAAGACACTGATGAGAAGATTTTTACTGATCGCTTTGGCGGCGGCGCTGCCGGGATTGACTAATGCGGGGCCGCGGTCTGATGCGGCAAAAGCCAATCCGTTCGACGAGGGAAGACTGCAGGACAAGACCCTGAGGATAGACTACATGTTCACCGGATCCGACAAGGATTGCGACATCGCCGTGGCCGAGCTGCTTAGCCTTGACGGGTGGCACGGCAGGAGGACGAACATGAAGGAGGTGCCGCTTCGGGGTAACGGACAGCTGACGATGACGGACAAGGCTACGGGCGACACACTTTACAGGATGTCATTCTGCACCTTGTTCCAGGAATGGCAGGCGACAGAAGAGGCCACGAGAGTCCGCAGAAGTTTCGAGAACGTCTTTCTGGTGCCGATGCCGGCGGCTCCTGCGGAGATCACCGTACAACTCTATGACTTTCACGAGAATGTGTCGGCAAAACTTACGCATCCTGTTGACCCTGATGACATTCTGATAAGACCGGCAGGTGGAGGGCCGCAGACAAGAATGCTGCTTCACAGCGGGGACTCCAAGGAGAAGATCGACGTGGCCATTCTCGCTGAGGGCTACAGCGAAGGCGAGATGGACATATTCTTCAAGGATGCCGAGAGCACGGTGGAGAATCTTCTGCGCCACGAGCCGTTCAAGTCAATGAAGGACAGGTTCAACATCGTGGCGGTGGCCTCGCCGTCGCAGGACAGCGGAGTGAGCGTGCCGCGTGAGGGACTGTGGAAAAAGACGGCTGTGGACTCGCACTTCGACACGTTCTACTCCGACCGCTACCTCACGACCCTGCACCTGTTCAAGATGCACGACACCCTTGCCGAAATCCCGTACGAACACATCATAATCCTCGCCAACACTGACACTTACGGCGGAGGCGGCATCTACAATTCCTACACATTGACGACCGCGCACCACAAACTTTTCGCCCCCGTGGTCGTCCACGAGTTCGGACACAGCTTCGGTGGATTGGCCGATGAATATGCCTACGACGACCAGTTCGTTGAGTATTACTACCCGGACATCGAGCCTTGGGAGCAGAACATCACCACGAAGGCTGATTTCAGCAGCAAGTGGAAAGACCTTTATGACCAAGGTGTTGCCGGGCTTGTAGAAGGCGGAGGCTACCAGACCAAAGGCGTTTGGAGAGCCTGCGAGGATTGCCGCATGAGAACCAACAACGCTCCGGCCTTCTGCCCGGTCTGCCAGCGCGCCATCGAACGGATCATCCGATTCTACACCGAGGAATAGCAACCGCCCCGCCGCTTTTCTCAACCTCGCTGAACCAGTGAGAGTTATCGCAGGAGAGCGGGGAGGGGGGCTTTTGGAGCTTCATCAGAACTTGAACGTCACGCCTATGCCGCCGACGATGCTGGTGCGGTAGAAGTCGTCCTGGCCTGGAACCTGAAGGTTCTTGATGTCCAGTTTCTCGGCAAGGCCGGGAACGGACGGGGCCAGCTGGCCGAGGACAGGAGCCAGTTTCGAAGCGATCAACGCACCGTTTCCACCATAGTCGGCCTCCTCTTTGGTGAAGTGCAGGAAGAAAGTCTTGTATATTCCTAAATCTATGCTGATTTTCTCGGAGGCCCTGATCCGGGCGCCAAGGCCGCCGGAGATCGAGCTTGTGCTGTAACTCAGGTCGGAGATGAACTTGGCGTCGTTGCCGAAGCCGAAGGTGTTGCTGTTGGCGCCGATGCTGAGGGTCACTACGCGACCAAGGTCGTACTCCAAGCCGCCTAGGATCTCAAACGAATTGTGCTTCAAGTAGTTCTGCTTATCGTTCAGACCGGTCTCGTTGTTGTACTGCTTGGACTGCTTGTCGAAATAGTAGTTGGCGCCCAAAGAGATGCGGAAGTTCGGCTTGATGGAATATTCAGCGCCGATGTTGATGTTTGCCGGGATGTCGGCGGCGATCTCCTTGTTGTCATCGAACTGGGATATTCCTGTAGTGTTCATCTTGGTGTCGTTGCTTAGACGCACCTTGGTGTTGAACTCGTAGCGGGCCGAGAAGTTGAATTTGCCGGTCTTGTAGTCAACCGAGAGGACAGGAGTCCAGGCGATGTCCTTCTGATGCGCGTCAAGTTCCTTGTCGCTCACCAGGCCGCCTACCATCCCGACGGCGGTCTCTGTCGGGATCAAGCCTCCTGAGATCGAGGACACAGCCGCTCCGAGCACATTTGCCGCCGGCAGCATCTTGCCGCCGTACTGCAACTGGATGTTCCTGAGGCTTCCGACGTAGTAGTTGGAGATGTAGTTGAGACGGACTCCCGCGGAGACGCTCCACCCGGAGCCGATCTTGTAGCCCAGGTTCAACTGGCCGGCGAAGTTGTACTGCTCGCCGGTGAGGTTGATGTCAGCATCATAGCCGGTAACCATCTGAGCGCCGGCCAGATTGTTGATCAGAGCAGGAATCATGGCCACAGGAGCTTCGAAGGAGCCGAGTCCCTGGTCATATTTCGCCTTGCCGCCTCCGGAGATAACACCGAAATGGAAGGAGGCGAACAGATTGTCATGTTTGAAGGCCAGGCTCAGATGCGGAAGAGCCGGAACAAAGGACTTGCCGGTGTACTTCTTGTAGCCACGTCCCTCATTGTCAACGCCATACTTAAGCGGCTCGTAGGTAGAGGTAGTGTAGCGCCTCTGCAAAGCCGACTGGACATCGAGCGCGAGATGCCAACCGTTGTCCATGAAGCCTATACCGGCAGGATTGAAGTACGCACCCTGCACCCCTATCACAGCGTTCTGCGCAGGATTCCTCAGGTACGCCACATTCTGGTTCGAGTTCGTCACATAACCGCCAGCCTTGGCGGTAAGGGCAGCGGCGCAAATGGCCGCGGCAAATACAATGATTCTTTTCATTTAGTCGAATTTTATTGTAATTTTCGGAACAAATGTATAGCTTATCTCTATATTCACAAACAATTTCGACCTTTTGATATTTTTTAAATTGATTTATGGACAAAACCGAAATGGAATCCATGATTTGGCCAAGCGGTCAAAAACCATTATCTTTACGAAGCGACACAAATCTTATGAATATGCTAAAGCGGAAAATCGAGGCGTCGGCGGACGGGCTTCAGCTGGCTATGCTGATCAGCGAGCCGGCGGGTGAACCTAAGGGAATCGTGCAGATCGTTCACGGGATGTGCGAACACAAGGAAAGGTACATTCCTTTTATGGAATATCTTTCCGCGCACGGCTACATCTGCGCCATACACGATCACCGGGGACATGGCGAGTCCGTGCTTGCCGAGGAGGATCTGGGATACATGTACAAAGGTGGCTGGAAAGCATTGGTGAAGGACATCAGGCTGGTTCAAAACGAGGTCAAGGCCTCCTACCCGACACTGCCGTACACCCTATTCGGACACAGCATGGGGTCGATGGCAGTACGCTCGTTCACAAAACGTTACGACGACAGCATCGACACGCTGTTCGTCTGCGGCTGTCCTAGCCGGAATCCTGCCGGAGGCGCCGGGCGGCTTCTTGCCGGCCTTATCGGAGCGCTCAAAGGCGAGCGTTACCGCTCACCTCTGATGCAAAGACTGTCCTTCGGCTCCTTCAACAAACCGTTCGAATCAGAGGGTTTCCCGTCGGCGTGGGTCTGCTCTGACAAGGAGACGCTAAAGGCCTATCACAATGATCCTTACTGCGTGTTCACATTCACTGTCAACGGATTCAGGAACCTGCTTGATCTGATGCGGGACTGCTATAGCCCGAAAGGCTGGAAGATGGGCAATCCGGATCTGCCTGTCCACTTCATCTCCGGTGCGGAGGATCCTTGCAGAGTCTCCGACAAGGCCATCGGAGAGGCCGCCGGATTTATGAGAAAACTGGGGTACAGGAACACGGATCTGCATCTTTATCCCGGCATGCGTCACGAGATCCTGAACGAGACCGGACGGATGCAGGTCTGGGAGGACGTTCTCACACGGCTGGCGTGATCCAGTTCAGATTTTGACAGGATGGCGGGCTTGTCTGACCACAGTGACCCGGACTCAGACTTCCCTCCAGATGTAGACCTTGTCGCCTCGGCGGATTTTCTTGCCGCCGGGAGTCCTGATGTCATCCGGAAAAGTGACCGGAATGGAGCAAAGAGTTCCCTTCGCGGCCTCCTGCGCCGACTTCAGATCGACTCGTATCTCGCTCACCTTCTGCTCGATGACACCTGTCGTCTCACCGATGATCAGAATGTCGTCACCCGCCCGCAGCGTCTCGGACTCCACCAGCACCTCCGCCACGGAGATCCTGTCGAACCAGTTCGTGATCTTCCCGCTATAGACCTTCTTGCGAGTGGCGTGACTGCCGTACACATCGCTCCACTCACCGAGTCTCGCACCCTGATAGTAGCCATCCCAGAATCCACGGTTGAAGACTTCAGAAAGTTCATCCTTCAAAGAGGCAGCAAGTTCCGGAGTGTAGCACCCCTCACAGACAGCGTCGGCTGCCCGGCGGTAGCACTCTGCCGTCTTCTTGACATATTCAGCGCTCCTGGCCCTGCCCTCGATCTTGAAGACCTTTACGCCCGCATCGATGATCTTGTCCATGAACTCAATGGTACACAAATCCTTAGGCGACATGATGTACTTATTGTCGATGTTAAGTTTCGTGCCGGTCTCAAGGTCGGTGACCTCATAGCCACGACGGCAAAGCTGGTAGCAGGCGCCACGGTTGGCAGAAGCGCCGTAGGTCTGGAGACTCAGATAGCACTTCCCGGAGACGGCCATACAGAGCGCTCCGTGGGCGAACATCTCAATCCTGACAAGTTCCCCTGACGGCCCCTTGATCCCGTCACGCACTATGGCCTCGTGGATCTCCTTGACCTGACGCAGGTTAAGCTCGCGCGCCAGCACGATCACATCGGCGAACCGCGAGTAGAAGCGCAGCGCCTCGACATTCGAGACGTTGAGTTGCGTGGAGATGTGGACCTCAAGCCCGATCTCCCGGCAATAGGTGATAGCAGCCATGTCGGACGCGATGATGGCATTCACTCCGGCGGCCTTGGCGGCGTCAAGAGCCTCCCTCATAGGAGCCAGATCCTCACCGTACAGGACAATATTCAAAGTCATGTAGGTCTTGACACCATATTCCCGACAGACCTCCACTATGCGCGGCAGGTCGTCCGGAGTGAAATTGTTCGCCGAATGCGAGCGCATGTTCAGGTTGCCGACACCGAAATAGACGGAGTCCGCCCCGCCCTGAATCGCCGCGTACAGGCATTCGAAATTGCCCGCCGGGGACATTATCTCAAGTTCCTTCTTGTCCATAGTCACCAAATAATCAACATTATAGCCTCATTCTCGGCAATCTTTGCCAAATCCACGGCACCGACTCTTTGCCGTTTATGAATATTATCCTTCAAAATTAACCTTAATAATCGCCAAACACAAATTTGAGCGGTCATTTTGGCGAAAAAAGACAATAAATGAATATTCAATGAATATTTCAGTCACGAAGAACCCTCATATTCAGAATTTTTGCTAATTTAGCATTTTGACGGCGGACCTTTTCCACCGTAGAATGAAACCATGAGACTGACAATAACACTTGAATATTTCACCTCTCCCGGAGAGGTTCTCTTTCTGATTCGTCCCGACGGGGAACCAATCGCCATGGAATATGTTGCCGGAGGCCGTTGGAAGGCTGATCTGGAGGTGCCGCAGGCGACGAAGACTCTGGATTATTCCTTTGAGCTTCATCGTGACGGACAGTGCGTCCGCCGCGAGTGGAAGGGGCGGATCGTTCCGGTCGCCGGGATCACTTCCCATGTCGCCGGGACCGTCGAAGCGAAACGGAATCATTCCGGCGCTTCAGCAAGTTCGGCGAGCGGAATGATCTGTACGCCGGAAGTTATAGAGATCCAGGATCGCTGGCAGGATCGCCCGGAGGACTCTCCTTTTTGGTCCAAGGCCTTTACCGACGTGATTTTCAAGAGGAAAGCATCATCGGACAAACGCTCAGGCAACGTCTCCTTCACAGTGCCTTGCGCCATAATCCGCAAGAATGAGACACTGGCCATGACAGGAAGCGGGACATTGTTTGACAACTGGAAGAAATTCATTCCGCTGAAGATGTCCGCCGCCCCGCTCTGGGACGTGACGCTCAAAGTCGAGGAGCCTTTCGAGTACAAATTCGTCATACTCAACCAGAATGGTGAGGAAATCTGGGAGTCGGGACCGAACCGCCGGCTTGCGGAAGCACCGACGGAAGGCAACTTCCTTGAGATCAGAAATGTCGTCCCTAAGTTCGAGACAAGGCTCTGCGCCTCAACGGGTTCAGCGGGCGGAGCCTGGCGCGGGGCCGGCACCGCGATCCCTGTCTTCTCCCTCCGCAGCGAAAGCAGCTTCGGAGTCGGCGAGTTCAAGGATCTGAAAAAGCTGGTTGACTGGGCCGCGGCCACTGGCCAGAGCATCATCCAGATCCTGCCGATCAACGACACCACGATGACCGGCACGTGGACGGATTCCTACCCCTACAACGCCAACTCCACCTTCGCCCTGCACCCGCAGTTCATCCATCTGCCGGACGCCGGAGTCAAGGCGGACAGGAAATACAAAGCGCTCCAGAAAGAGCTCAACGCTCTGCCGGCGGTTGACTATGAGAGGGTGAACGGCGAGAAGCTCCGCCTGTTGAGAGAGGCCTTCTCCGCTGGCGGACAGGAAGTTATCTCCAGCAAGGAATATCAGAGATTCTATTCCGCCAACAAGGGCTGGCTCATCCCTTACGCGGCCTTCCGAGTACTGAGGGATCAGAACGGCACGCCGGAGTTCGAAAAGTGGAAAACTCTCTCCGAATATTCAGAGACCAAGGTCAAGTCATTCTGTAGCAGGCACAAAGCCGAGACGGACTTCTACTGCTACCTCCAGTTCTGCCTCGACGCGCAACTGAAGGATGCTGTTGAATATGCCCACTCGAAGGGCATCGCGATCAAGGGCGACCTGCCGATCGGCATAAGCCGCACGAGCGTGGACGCATGGCAATACCCACGCCTGTTCAACCTTGATTCCCAGGCCGGTGCGCCACCTGACGCATTCTCAGCCGACGGCCAGAACTGGGGCCTCCCGACCTACAACTGGGATGAGATGGCGAAGGACGGCTACGCCTGGTGGAAGTCGCGCCTCGGGAAAATGAGTGAATATTTCGACGCTTTCCGCATCGACCATATTCTTGGATTCTTCCGCATCTGGGAGATTCCGACCGGTGTCAAGTCGGGGCTTCTCGGACACTTCAATCCTGCGCTGCCTTACTCTGCCGACGAGCTTCGAGGCCGCGGATTCAATCCTGACTCACAGCTGTTTGTGCCGGATCCTCACCGTGAGGGATGGTATCATCCGCGCATCGCGGCGCAGAACACCGAGGACTACCGAACCCTGAATGGCTACATGAAGGACGCCTACAACAATCTGTACAATGACTTCTTCTACCATCGTCACAACGGTTTCTGGAAGGATTGTGCGATGAGGAAACTGCCGGCGCTTCTGGACTCCACGAGAATGCTGGCGTGCGGTGAGGATCTGGGCATGATTCCGGCCTGCGTGCCTGAGGTGATGAGGGAACTGAGGATCCTTTCGCTTGAGATCCAGAGGATGCCGAAGTCTCCGGAAAAGACATTTGATGATCCGGCGACCTACCCGTACCTGTCCGTCTGCGCCACAGGCACCCACGACACATCCACCCTGCGAGGCTGGTGGGAGGAGGACAGGCAGATGTCCGAGCGTTTCTTCCACGAGACTCTCCACTGCGAGGGTCAGGCTCCATATTTCTGCGACCCGTGGGTGTGTGAAAGAATTATCCGCCAGCACCTTGACTCGCCTTCGATGTTGTGCGTCCTTCCTCTCCAGGACTGGATTTCCATCGATGGAGCCGTCCGCTTCCAAGCCACCCCCGAGGAAGGGCGGATCAACATCCCCGCGAACCCGCGCCACTACTGGCGCTGGAGAATGCACCTGTCGCTGGAAGACCTCCTGGCCCATTCAGACCTAACCCGTCACCTCCGTGCCCTGATCTCCGACTCCGGCAGAGGCTAAGCGTAGTGTCCATCTCTGCATACCCCCAAAGGCTTCGTACTTGTTCTGGTGAAAGTATGAATATGACCTCTATGGGAACATTTAAAGGCATAAATGTGACTGTGGAGACGCTTTAAGCGCGCGGTGCGGTCACGTTGACAAGTCCGGTGTCCGGTCAGCGTCGCTTCTCCGGCTGGTGGGTGAAGTGGCGCGGGCCTTCCTGGGAGCGCCAGTGGTCGGAGTCGAAATCGGGGTGGAGGTACGGGCCTTCGTGGTCGATGGAGAAACTCAGGTAGGTGATCTTGTAGCCTTGCGCCATGAACATGCTCTCGTAGAAGGTACGGACTTCGAACAGGGCGTCGACCGCGGACTGGCCTGCCACTGACTCCAAGGCACAGCCGGAAAGATCCTGGCGGCCGGTGCCGCAAAGGTCAGGTTGTGACACTCGGCAACCGCTTTGGAATATTCATAAAGGAAACGGCTGTCGGTCTTCAGGTGGACTATGCCGCCCTTTTTCAGGAATTTACGGTAGCGCTCAAGAAAAAGCGGGCTGGTCAGGCGGCAGTTCTCGCTCTTTAGCTGAGGGTCGGAGAATGTCAGCCAGATCTCTGAGACCTCCCCGGGAGCGAAGAAAGATTCGATAAATTCGATGCGGGTGCGGAGGAAGGCGACATTCGGGAGATGGTTCTCCGTGGCGAACTTCGCTCCTTTCCAAAGACGCGCGCCTTTGATGTCCACACCTACATAGTTCAGGGACGGCTCCCTGCGCGAAAGGTCGATCGTGTACTCACCCTTGCCGCAACCAAGTTCCAGCACAATCGGTCGGGCGACGGCGAACATCCTCTCGTTCCAATGGCCTTTGATAGGATGATCCTTGAGTCTCAAGGAGTTGTCGGCCTCGGTCTTGTCCAGAACCGAAGATGCATCCGGCTGGAGAAGGCAGGAGAAAGTCTCGTTCTCCGCGAATTTTCTAAGCTTGTCGTGTCCCATTATCTTCTTGTGAATATGACACCCAGTCCCCTGATAGCCTCCGAGTCATTCAAAACCCTGGCTTTCAGGCGCCAGCGGCCATGCTCGGGCAAACGCAGATCGTCCTTGTAGGACGACACAAAATCCCTCGAATAGTACGACGAGTCCACGGGACTGGCGACGGATATGAATGTGGTGTCTGAAATGATCACAGAATCAGAAGGCGCTATCCATCGCAGATCCAACGAGATGCTGTCAGACGGAAAAACCCCGAACGCGTGGCGTTCCAGCCTCGTGTAGAAACTCAGTCCATGACGCGACGTGGAGTCTGACAAATCCAGCTCGAAATTGTAGGTGTCGCCGTACTCGGCCTTTTCCCTGACCACAAATGGCTCATAGGAGGAAGGCCGCGCGCAGGAAAACACCGACAACATAAGGATGATGAGCAGGAAAAGGCTACGCATCTGTCTTCGGCTTCTGCTCTGGGTTTCTGTCTCCGCGCGGGCGCTGCGGACGGTTGTTGCCATTTCTTCTCGGGCCGCCCTGACGGCGGTTGTTGCCACCTTCCGGCCTCGGCTTGGCCACAGGAGCGGCTTGTCCCTCAGCAGAAGACTGGCCGG
>ERZ780111.360-NODE-360-length-13525-cov-12.8347_pt1 | contig 13525 bp, 11 predicted proteins | sample MGYA00433084_ERZ780111 | MGnify/ENA primary metagenome ERZ780111 (study PRJEB29588, sample SAMEA2144299) | human gut metagenome | biome: human gut; feature: human-associated habitat; material: faeces | place: Denmark | collected 2008/2010 ... | reverse complement strand
TTCTCAAAAGCGAGTGCAAAAGTACAAACTATTTTCCAAACACGCAAGAGTTTCGACGAAAAAGTTTGAAAATTAACAGTTATTTAACAGTTGAGGTGAAGAATAAGAGACTTTCCAGTCTCGCTCTCATTATATTATACACACGGGAGCGCGGGCCGCGCGTGTGCGCGAGGGTATATTACCGACAAGTTTCTCTTCTCACCCCTACGGCAGAATATCCAAGACCAGGGACAAATCCCCCGAAAACGGAATTCATAAACATAAAAAGCCCAGGTATGTGGCTCACTTGCCGGCAATACCTGGGAATATTAAAGAGAGAGAATTGAGATTTCTTGGGAGGCAAGTTATTCATTGCTGCCCCCTCCACTTTTCACGTCGTCGTTCTCGATGCCACGCTCAGCTTTCTTCACACTCGCCTTGAGCGAACCGAAGCGGTAGGTAACTGAGAAGTAGAAGCGGCGACTGCTGGTTTTCGACCAGGAACTCTGACGGAAATTAGCGCTTTCGGTCACGTCATCCTGGCGCGTGTACTTATTAAACAGACAGCCCGCATAGACGCTCACGTTGAGACGCTTGTTGAGGAACGACTTCTTGACCGTGATGCCATAGTCGGAATAAGAACTGCCCTTGCCCTGAAGGGAAACACTCTTCGTACGGCCGAAATAATCTAACGAGATGAACCAGTTCTTGGGCAGCGTTTGCTCGATGCCGGTGAAGGTGTAGCCAAACCATCCGTGGTTGCGCATGATCTGACCATTGGAGTAGTCGCTGTATAATCCATACAGATTGGAGTAGATGCGTGTCTTGCTGAAGATGTTCCAGCTGACATAGGCACTCAGAGCCGATGCCTTCACCTTACCGATGTTCTCATAGGTGGTGTAGATGACCTGCTTGCCTGTAGGATGGCTCAGTCCTGCGATGGTGCGGTCGTCGACGAGTGAGGTGACTTCCTCGATGCTGTTGTTGACAAAAGCCGTAGCGGCCTTCACATTCAGACTCAGCTTGCTGGTATTGAGGTTGAAGCCCAACGTGATCTGATGCTTCTTCTCGCTCACGAGGTCGCTGTTGCCCTGGCTGAGGGAAGCAGGATTGCTGTCATCGAGATAAGGATTGAGATACCAGATGCCTGGACGGAAGATGCGCATGTTGTAGGCAAGACTGAAATTGACGTAATCAGACACACGCACGCCGAAACTTGCCGATGGCACAAGGTCGTCGAAGTTCTTGCGGAAGTCTTCGCCACGTCCCAAACGGTACTTCACGTCTTGCAGGGTGTGCTCATAGCGCAGACCGAGACGACCAGACAGCAGATTCCATTTCACTCCATAGCCCAGATAGCCTGCGAAAATGTCATTGGTATGCTTGTAGTGCGAGCTGTTGGCTTCGTCGTAGACGTAGTCGGCTGCACTCATTGCCTCACGGGTGTAGCGGTCGTCGTTGCTGTGGTTGTCGCGCATGATGTACTTCAGGCCTGCCTCCAAGGTGTGTATCTTGGCAAAGGGCGTGGTATAGTCTATCTGGAAGGTCTGCTCCAACGAATTGCCGTCCTGTTCGTGACGCTGGTCTTTCAGCATGTGCAGATAGTCTTGCCATGCAGCCACGCCGTCTATGTCATGATACACGTATTCGTCTTCGTCATCGCTGGGGTTGCTGTTGATCTTGTAAGACAGGGTGAGCAAGCGGTCTTTCACCGGGAAGGAGCGCTGATAGTCGATGCCTCCGTCGATGGAAGACCATCTGTTGCGGGAACGGTCGAAGTTGGAATAATGGTAAAGGGGACTTTCGTCGAGGGGCGATGTTGCCACTACCTGTCGCTCATTGGGTGTGTGGCCTCCGCCAGCCCATAGGCCAAACGAGGCTGACACGAGGCGCAAACTGTCGATCTCGTAACTGGCCTCGAAACTGCCCGAATGGTAGTTGTACCAGCCATTGCTTGTGGAATAGCTCTCCACATTGGCGGAGGTTTCGTCGATGTTGCCTGTCACCTCTCGACGATTGCCGCCCCAGTAGCGCTTCGCATCGCTGTGCGTATAGCTGTAGCGTCCGCTGACGGTGAACTTGCCACTCTGTACGGTGCCAAACATGTTGGCACCTATGCGGCCCTGGGTGTTATAGTTGGTACCTACGGTGAGCGAATAGCCCTCCATGCCCTTGCCTGTGGTGATGATATTAATGATGCCTCCCACTCCCTCGGCATCATACTTTGGTCCGGGATTGGTGATGATTTCTATCTTCTTCACGCTGTTGGCAGGCATGTTCTTGAGCACCTCGGAGGGATTGTTCGACATCATATTGTTGGGTTTGCCGTTGACATAGACCTTGAACGACGAGCTGTTGTTCACCATGATGTTGTCCTGCCCGTCGACTGTCACCATCGGCACCTTGCGTAGCATCTCCAACACGCTGTTGGCCTGTGCCTCGGGGTCAGACTCTACATCGTAGGTCATTTTGTCGAGCTCGCTCTTTACCAAGGGTTTCTTAGCAACAACGGTCACAGCGTCCAGGTTTTCCGACCACTTGATGCTGTCGTATGCCATCGTGTCGGTCACTTCTATGGGGGCTGTCTTGGTGCCATTGTCTGCCCAACGGGGTGTATTTGCTGCCGAAATTGCAGCAGTATAGGTCAGCAGCATGCCTATACTTGCCAGAACTTTTACCATTTCTCCAAATTCTTTAGGATGATTATTTTATGTTTTAGACCTAATTAAATACGTCTTCATCCTAATAAACGTTATTATGCCTCAAAATGTAACAGCAAATGCCAGGTTTTAACTTTGTTTAACGTCCAATTCAACTTTCCCAATTGGGAAAGTTGAATTAAACATTCCCACAAAGAAGCGTTACTTTCCGATGTTCCAACGCAAGCCAAACTGGAAATTGAAGTTCAGTTTCTTGTCCTTGAACACGTTGTCTATATGGCTGCCGTTGTCAAAATAATACTTCGCACCCGGCTCGGCATAAATGCCCAACTGAGGAATCACGTCAAACTGAATGCCCAGGGATGCATTGGCAGACCATTGCATCTTGTCGCGCTCCACATCTTCACGGTTGCCATCCATCAAGGTCTTGTTTTTCACATTTACTGCCCCTTCACCTCCTACATTGACATAGGTATGCAAACGGCTGATACCCCAGACCTCATAGGAAAGTCCTACAGGAATACCTACATAGTGGAGCGACTGGTTGACAACCATCTGACCGGAGCCATACTGATAAGTGAAATCAGAACTGGTCTGTGTATAGACAACACCCGTGGTAAGCGAGAGACGTGGAAGAAGTGGCACACCCACCTGCAAACCCACCGAGACGGGGAAATGATGCTTGGAATCGACAAGAGACTCCTTGTTGTTGAGCTTGACGACCATAAACTGCAGTGTGTTGTCGACAGCAGGTCCCATCATGGCGTCGCTCATCACCCAAGAGCCCGAAGACTCGCCGTTGCTGTAACTGCGAGGAATGACATTCTCGGCATAGAGTTTCACCGACCAGCCCTCGGAAGCGGCCGACTTGGCTGCAACAATCTGTGGATCGGCTGTAGAAAGGGACACCGGACGGACAGACTTTCTCGTCTGACTGCCAGACAAAGCAGCATGCTTTTTCTGATGAGATTCTGATGATGAAGAGGAACGGACGGAAGAAGCCTCTCGGGAATCCGAAGACTCTTGAGCCGAACGGGCAGCCGAACCGGCAGGCTCTGTCAATGCTGGCGACAGGTCACAGACAGGCTCTTTACCTCCGTCGGCAGAGAGAAGAAGGGGCTCTGAGGCCTCATTTCCTTGCGACTTTCGGGCAGCACGACTGTTGTCCACTATATTATCTGCCAGCAGAACAGGTTGGCCGCTTTGAGCAGCAGAAAGACTGGCATCTGTATCAAGGGCTGCTATTTGATTTTCAGCAGCATTGCCATGCGCATCATCCTTGGAACTACCAGACGACAAAGCCCCCTGAGGGTTCATCACAGAAGACACTACTGCAAAAACAACACCTGCCGTATCGGCAGGCGAAAGAGGTTGCTGTAAATACACATAACTGCCTCCCACCACGAGGGCAGCCAGGGCTGCAGCCATTCCCCACCAACGCAAACCCATGCGACGGGCAGGCTTGGCGTCAAGAGGACGAAGAACGGCAGGGCGATGAACAAGCGATTGCTCGATGTCTGCCCACAAGTCACCGCCGACCGGAGCCTCATAGTTCTCCAGCCTGTCTCGTAGTTTGTCTGTCCAATCAGTCTTGTTCATTTTCCGTATTCTTTAAATAGTTTTTTATTCTCGTTGCCAACAGTTTCTTGGCTTTCAGATACTGAGATGCAGAGGTGCTTTCCTTGATGCCCAGCTCTGCGGCTATCTCCTTATGGCTTTTCTGCTCAAACACATACATATTGAGCACGAGCCTGTATCCATCGGGAAGCGTGCCTATGAGCCGCGTCAGCACATCAGGCGGCACACGTTCCACCTCAGGGCTGTCGGCCTCGGGTTCGTCGGGCACCTCGTCGGTAAATACGAACTTCGTCTTTGCCTTGGCGTAGCTGATGGCCTCGTTGGCTACAATACGCAGCATCCAGCCCTTGAGCGAGCCCTCGCCCCGATACTCGAAGCGGGAGATGGAGGAGAAGATCTTCACAAAGCTGTCCTGTACGACATCGCGCACCTCGTCCCTGTCGGGTACGTACCTGAGCCCTACGGCCATCACATACCCGATGTAGCGGTCGTAGAGTCGATGCATCGCATCGCGACTACCACTCAAAATGTCGTCGAGGAGTTGCTTTTCTGATTCCAAATTCTCCTAAATGTATTTATTAAACTACGAGATACAAAAACCTTGCATCTAAAAATGAACTTTTTTCTGCAGGAGTTTTTTTTAAAGGAGTTAAGGAGTTATCGCTCCCTCCGGTCGCTGAGGAGTGAAGACAAATGCCTTGGAGGAAACATTATATGTTTCAACTTTCGCAAGTTAGCGCCACACGCCCAGAAAGGGCGTGCTTGAACCACAAGCGAAACTTGAGTTAATACTTAGTGTTAATTTAAGTCCACAAAAGCATTTGTCTTAACTCCTTAACTCCTTTTACTTCTTTAACTCCTTTGAAATCTCCTTTACTCCTGAGAGAACTCCCGAGAACTACTTCACCTCAAACACCATTCCCTCTTGCGCGAGATAACTCTCCGGGAAGACCGCCTTCGCCTCTTCGAGCAGCACATTCTCATTGTTGTATCGGGCGCTGTAATGACCGAGCAACAAGCGCCCAGCCCCGGCCTTCTGGGCGACAAGGGCTGCCTGGCGCGCTGTGCTGTGATAATAGATCTTGGCACGGTCCTCATTCTCCGAGGTATAGGTGCTTTCGTGATAGAGCACCGTCACGTCTTTTACTCTTTCATACAGATCGGGCAGATAGCACGTATCGCTGCAGTAGGCATAACTGCGGGGTGCGTCGGCTGGCTCCACCAACCTGCTGTTGGGCACGATGTCGCCCTCGGGTGTCGTCCAGTCAGCGCCGTTCTTGATGTTGTTGATCTGCGAGAGCGGAATGCCGTAATAGTCTATCATGTCGCGACGGATGTGAGGCAAGGTGGGCTTCTCGCGGAAGATGTAGCCACAGCAGGGTACACGATGGCGCAAAGGCACCGTCTCTACGGTGACGGAATGGTCTTCGTAAACCACTTTTTGCTGGGTTGTATCTACGGGAACAAACTCTATTTCATAGGTCATGCCCTGCATAAAGAAGTTCATCTGTTGCTCAAACAGGCTGGCGTAACACTCTGGTGCAAAAACCTTTAACCGATATGTACGTCCCAACATACCAAAGGTGGAGAGCAGTCCTAACAATCCAAAGCAATGGTCGCCATGAAGATGAGAAATAAAGATGGCGCTCACCTTGGCAAAGTGGACATGCGAGCGCCTGAACTGCATCTGTGCTCCCTCGCCACAATCCATCATGAAGCACTTGCCACGCATCTCGATGAGCTGCGCGGAAGCACTGTGCTTGAGGGTGGGCAAAGCGCTGCCGCACCCTAAGATATGAATTCTGAATGGTTCCATAATCTGTCTCTCCAGCTTCTCCTACTGCTGGCGTTTGAATACATAGATGCCTTTATGGTTCTCGAGCAGCAGACTGTCGGGACCCAGGTTGTCGATGGCGAAGGTATCGGTATTGAGCAGCAGTTTGCCGTTGACGATTTTCCACGAGGTCCAGGGGTTGACCTCTGCCTTGACGTTGTTGACGATGTCGCCACCTTCCACGATTTCGAAGTTCTTGTCTATACTGGTCCACTTGCCCAAGAGTGAGGTAAGATTAATGACGCGCTGCGCCACCATCTCGCCGTCGGCAGACTTGTAAGCTATCAAGGCTATGCGGTCGCCAGCCAGGAGCCCGCCCTGTACCACTCCCGGTTCCTCGTCGTCAACAAAGACATCGAGTGTATCGCCATTGTCAGCAATGAGTTGCAGCGAGTGCATGGAGGTTCCTTCGCCACAAACGCCATAAATGGTGGAATCGTTATCCGCCTCCACATCTACAGAATCGTTCATACCCATTACCTTTGCCGCCTTACGGTCGTGGCAACCTGCCATGAGCATCAGCCCCACGACAGCCACTGTAAAAAAGAATAATCGTCTCATCTTTATATGTATTATATTAAACTCCTTACTCTTGACGTTTAGCCTCATCCCATAGTTTATCCATTTCCTCCAAGGTCATGTCTTTCAGACTCTTACACAGCTTCATCGAATGGTCTTCCACATAGTTGAACCTGCGGATAAACTTCTGGTTGGTCATCTCCAGAGCATTGTCGGGATTGAGCTTATACAGCCGGGCGGCATTGATGACAGAGAAGAGGAAATCGCCCAGCTCGCGGGTGGAGTTTTCCTTGTCACCCTTAGCCAGTTCGGCCTTCAGCTCTTCCAGTTCCTCGTACACCTTGTCCCACACATCCTCCTTCTCTTTCCAGTCGAAGCCCACGTTGCGTGCCTTGTCCTGTATGCGATAAGCCTTGATGAGCGAGGGCAAGGCATCGGGCACTCCACTCAGCACCCGCTCATTGCCGTCTTTCTCCTGCTGCTTAATCTGTTCCCAGGTCTTCTCCACAGCCGAGGCAGTAGAGGGACGTGAGGCGTCATCGGGCTCCTCCTGCTGGGTTTCCTTATACACCACCTGTCCTGCTTCGTTGATACACATGTCGGGGTTGGCAACCGTCCAGTTACCCTCCTCACGCCAGTTGATGAACGGATGGCGGAACATAAGCTTGTCGGCTTCCTGGTTGCAGACATCACAGATGTCGAACTCCTCGTCCTCACGCCCTATGATGCTGTAGAACATCACATGCTCGAGCACATCGCCCAACTCTTTCTTGATATTCTTATAGTCGCGCTTCATCAGAGCGTCACACAACTCGAAAGTCTCCTCAATGGTATTGGGTCGAAGACTCTCGAAGGTCTGTTTCCTGTCCCATGGACATTGTATGCGCAGGCGGTCCTGCACATCCAGCAATCTCCCGAAAGCGGCTATTTTTTCTTCCTTGCTATGCACTTGTTGATATTATTTTAATGAAACTATAGTGCAAAGATAATGCTTTTCTTGGAAACCCATCGTTATTTTCATGTTTTTTTTGGTAATAAATAACTTCTAACTTGAGTACACAGTATTTAAATATCGTCATACGAAATAAATATTGCAGCCTGACATTACAGGGCATAAGTATCATACTTGTCACTGCCAAGTGACATACCAACAGATGAAAAGATGGTACTTACGCCCCAGACACACCAAGGCCCGCTCATCGGCTGAGAAGAGGTCATGTAGAGTAACCAGTAGCATAAGTTTGCGCCACTTACGCCAAAGCGCCATGTGGCATTTCAGTACCAAAAGTACCATAAATACTGGTTTTTTCTATATTTTTCTATATTTGTGCCACTTGGCGTAATGGCGTAAGTGGCGCAAAGTGGCCTGTCGTTCATCACTACTATCCATAAAAATCCCAAGACTTATGAATAGAACAAAACATATAAAAGAAGTATTCTACAAATTTAAAGCTCCAAATGAAGATGAAAAACATAAATGAAGGAAAATAATAAGTAAAGGCCTCGCTTATTTCGGCAGAATTTAGTAACTTTGCACCGATTTTATTGAAGAAAAAACAACAAAAGATAATAAAAAATGGAATTAGCAAGTAAGTACGATCCACAAGACGTGGAAGGAAAATGGTATCAGTACTGGCTCGACAACAAACTCTTCAGCTCGAAGCCAGACGGTCGTGACCCCTATACAGTGGTAATCCCACCACCTAACGTAACAGGTGTGCTCCACATGGGACACATGCTCAACAATACAATCCAGGACATCCTCGTGCGCCGTGCACGAATGGAGGGAAAGAACGCATGCTGGGTGCCAGGTACCGACCATGCCAGTATCGCTACCGAGGCCAAGGTGGTGAACCGCCTCGCTCAGCAGGGCATCAAGAAGACCGACCTCACCCGTGAGGAGTTCCTCAAGCATGCATGGGACTGGACTCACGAGCATGGAGGTATCATCCTCAAGCAGTTGCGTCGCTTGGGTGCCAGCTGCGACTGGGACCGCACAGCTTTCACTATGGACGAGACCCGTTCGCGTGCCGTGATCCATGTGTTCTGCGACCTCTACCAGAAGGGACTTATCTATCGCGGCGTGCGCATGGTGAACTGGGATCCTAAGGCGCAGACTGCACTCTCCGACGAGGAGGTTATCTACAAGGACGAGCACTCTAAACTCTACCATCTGAAGTATTACGTAGTGGAGCAAGACTGCCAACAGGTGGACGAGGAGAACGTGATGCACAAGGACGAGAAGGGCTACTATGCTGTAGTGGCTACCACACGTCCTGAGACCATCATGGGCGATACAGCCATGTGTATCAACCCAGAGGACAAGAAGAACACATGGCTGAAGGGTAAGCACGTCATCGTGCCTCTCGTAGGCCGTGAGATTCCTGTCATCGAGGACTCATACGTAGATATCGAGTTCGGTACAGGTTGTCTGAAGGTGACTCCAGCTCACGACATCAACGACCATGCACTCGGCTTGAAGCACGGACTGGCAACCATCGATATCTTCAACGACAACGGAACCATCAGTGAGGCTGCCGGCATGTATGTGGGCATGGACCGCATGGACGTGCGCAAGCAGATCTCTGCCGACCTGCAGGAGGCTGGCCTCATGGAGAAGATAGAGGACTATAATAATAAGGTAGGTTTCTCCGAGCGCACCAATGTGCCTATCGAGCCTAAGCTCTCTACACAGTGGTTCCTCAAGATGCAGCACTTTGCCGACATCGCCCTCGCACCGGTCATGAACGACGACATAGAGTTCTACCCCAAGAAATATAAGAACACCTATCGCCACTGGTTGGAGAATATCAAAGACTGGTGTATCAGCCGTCAGCTGTGGTGGGGTCACCGCATACCAGCCTACTACTTCGACAACGAGGGCAAGAAGGACTTCGTTGTGGCTGAAACCGCAGAGGAGGCTTTGAAGCTCGCACAGGAGAAGAATGCCAACATCAAGGCCGAAGACCTGGAACAAGAGAGCGACTGCCTCGACACATGGTTCTCTTCATGGCTGTGGCCTATCTCTCTCTTCGACGGCATCGAGCACCCAGACAATGAGGAGATCAACTACTACTACCCCACCAGCGACCTCGTAACAGGTCCGGACATCATCTTCTTCTGGGTAGCACGTATGATCATGGCTGGCTACGAATATCGTGGCAAGATGCCTTTCAAGCACGTGTACTTCACAGGTATCGTTCGCGACAAGCTCGGCCGTAAGATGAGCAAGAGCCTCGGCAACTCTCCTGACCCTATCGACCTGATCGATAAGTTTGGTGCCGACGGTGTACGCATGGGTATGATGCTCTCTGCGCCTGCAGGCAACGACATCCTCTTCGACGAGAGCCTCTGCGAGCAGGGACGTAACTTCAACAACAAGATATGGAACGCCTTCCGCCTCGTTAAGGGTTGGGAGACAGCAGATATCGAACAGCCTAAGAGCGCAGAAATCGCAGTGAAATGGTTTGACGCCAAGCTCAAGGTGGTGAACGAGGAGATGCAGAAGCAGTTTAAGGACTACCGTATCTCTGAGGCTTTGATGACTGTATATAAGTTGTTCTGGGATGAGTTCTCATCTTGGTACTTGGAGATGGTGAAGCCAGCCTACGGTCAGCCTATCGACCAGAAGAGCTACGACGCTACCCTGCGTTTCTTCGACGCACTGCTGAAGATGCTGCACCCATTCATGCCATTCATCACCGAGGAGTTGTGGCAGCACATCTACGACCGCAAGGAGGGCGAGAGCATCATGCGCGAGAAGCTGGAGATTCCTGAACCTACAGCCGAGGAACAGAAATTGGCAGCCGACATCGCAACATGTAGGCTGTGAAGCAGATTATCGCCGGTGTCCGTACCGTTCGCAACCAGAAGAACATCGCTCAGAAGGAGCAGCTCTCACTCCAGGCAGTGGGCAAGAACGACTTCGAGGCTTACAACGACGTAACTCTGAAGATGGCCAACCTCGACAAGATAGAGGTCATCACCGAGAAGAGCGCCGACGCATCCAGTTTCATGGTAGGTACCGACGAGTTTGCCGTACCATTGGGCGACCTTATCGACGTGGCTGCCGAGATAGAGAAGGCTGAGGCACAGCTCAAGCACCTTGAAGGCTTCCTGATGGGTGTGCGCAAGAAGCTCAGCAACGAGAACTTCGTGGCTCACGCTCCTGAGAAGGTGGTGGCTCTTGAGCGCAAGAAAGAAAGCGACTCGGTAGAGAAGATCGCAGCCCTCAAGGCAACTATCGAAGAACTCAAGAAGAAGTAACAGACTATTTTTTTTCAATGTTAAATGTTGAATGTTAAGTGTTAGACGAGGCTGCTCTTGCCATCTTAAGAACAAGACTTTACAAGGGCGCCACGACTTAACATTTAACACTTAACATTTAACATTTTTCGTATCATGACAAGAAAGAAGCTTTTCACCTTATTTATATATGTATCCTTCGCCCTGATGGGACTGACGGGCTGCAACGACAAGGCTTTCGACATCGACAGCGTCAACAAGCAGACCTTGCTCATCATGTATCCATGGTCGGGAACCGAAAACTCGGCAGGACTCTACAGCGATATGGTCAACAACCTGAACCAGATAGAGAATGCCATCAAGAAGAACAAGGGACTAAAAAGCACAAGGGTATTTGTGTTTATGAGCACATCTGCCACAGAGAGTTCGCTCTTTGAGCTGACTTACAACTCAAGCACCTTTACTGTAGAGCATCAGATGCTGGAAAACTATACCGGCACTGCCTACACCACTACGGAAGGACTGACAGACATCATTGGGGAGGTGAAACAGCAGGCAGAGGCACTCAACTATGCCCTGATTATCGGAGGACACGGAACAGGATGGAACAACATTTCCGACTGGACCGACTATCCCAACCAGGCCAAGAGAAAAGCTGCACTCAAGACCCGCTCTTTTGGCGGACTCGACAACACCTATGCCATCAACGTATCATCGCTGGCACAAGCCATCGAGACCAACGGCATCAAGATGCAGTACATCCTCTTCGATGCCTGCTATATGAGTAATGTGGAGACGGCTTACGAGCTGAAGGATGCCACCAACTTCCTCTTGGCTTCGCCCAATGAGATTATGGCAAAGGGACTGCCCTACGAGGATATCTGGAGCTATCTCAACACGACAACTCCCAACTACGCAAGCATCATCTCGTCGTACTACTCTCATTACAACAGCACCTCTACCCCATACGCGAGCCTTGCTGCCATCGACTGCCGACAGATGGACAAGTTGGCTGCCATCATGAAGGAACTGAACAGCAAGTACACCATCACCACAGAACGCCTGGCTGGCGTGCAGACAGAAGACGGATACACCCCCAACATGTATTACGACTTGGGCAACTATGTAGACAGTCTGAAGCCCAACGCCTCGATGAAGGATCAGTTTGCCACTCAGCTGAAAGCCACGGTAAAAGCCGCACAAAGCACCGCAGAAGTGTACAGCAACATCAATGCGACAACCATCACCGTCAAAGACTTCTCGGGTCTTACCATCAGCGACCCCAGTTCGCATCCCGTGGCTCTCAGAACCAAGAAACAGACCAAATGGTGGAAAGCGACGCATGAGGGAAAGTGAAGAGCAAAGAAGTTAGGAGGAAGTTAAAGAAAAACAAAAAACAAACAGACAGAAACAATGGAATACTTCATCGTAGAAAACGGAAAGCAAGCCGGACCATTCAGCATAGCCCAGCTGGCAGAAAAACATATCAAGCCTGAGACTTTGGTATGGAAAGAAGGTATGGCAGACTGGACTCCAGCCTGGAAAATAGCCGAACTGAAATACATTCTCGCCGAAGGCAGTCAGCAAACAGGAACTGCAGTGCCTCCTGTTCCTCCTACAGCCAATCAGGCGGAAGAGATGAGTCAGCCTGCAGCAGAAACAGAGGAAAATGAGAACGGGAATGACAGCGACAAGAAGCCTAAGAAAAAGAAATCTTACTGGAAATTCTTCGTAGGACTCTTGGTTGTGATTCTGCTCATCCTGGCATTCACCAACCCCGGCAGAGACACTCATAAGCAAGCCGTAAAGGAAGAAGTCGGCAAGGTGATAGACAAGACTACAAACATCAGTGACGACTTCATCTTCGCCGAGGGCCTGCGCTCGTTTGCCAAGATGATCTCGAACAACATGATAGATGTTGCCTTCGACCAGCTTTTCGAGTACCACAACTACATCATCTTCTCGAAAGGCACCGTCAGCTTCAATGGCAAAAGTCACAACGTAAGCTTCGGAATCCTGGGCAAGGTATACACCATCAATGCCGATGATGCCATCAAGGCAATGGAAAATGCGGAACTGCTCAACAGCAACGACTCATCTGAAAATGCTGATGACAATCAGTCGGCAAACAACTCTTCAGACAACACCAACCTGCAGTCACAGCTCGAAAACAAGACCAACGAGGCTATAGACAAAATGTCCGACAAGGTCAGCAAAAAGGTGGAAGACAAACTCAACGAAAAGTTGGAAGAACTCAACGACTCCTCTAATATCGACAAGATAGTAGACAAGATCCTCAGCTTGTTCTAACAGGCCTCCCTCCACGAAGTGGCAACACATATAAAAGCAACAACGCACACAGGCGGCAATATCATAACAAAGCCCTACCCCCTTTTGCGGGGCAGGGCTTTTTTTATCTCCATTAAGCACATAACTGCTGTCATATGACACTCATAAAAAAACGAAATAGGCTTCGAGCTTAAATGCAATAGGCTTCGAGCTTAAACGCAATAGGCTTCGAGCTTAAACGCAATAGGCTTCGAGTTTAAACGCAATAGGCTTCGAGTTTAAACGCAATAGGCTTCGAGTTTAAACGCAATAGGCTTCGAGTTTAAACGCAATAGGCTTCGAGTTTAAACGCAATAGGCTTCGAGTTTAAACGCAATAGGCTTCGAGCTTAAACGCAATAGGCTTCGAGCTTAAACGCAAT
>ERZ780111.353-NODE-353-length-13748-cov-8.78493_pt1 | contig 13748 bp, 10 predicted proteins | sample MGYA00433084_ERZ780111 | MGnify/ENA primary metagenome ERZ780111 (study PRJEB29588, sample SAMEA2144299) | human gut metagenome | biome: human gut; feature: human-associated habitat; material: faeces | place: Denmark | collected 2008/2010 ... | reverse complement strand
CCCCGCGCCAACACCACCCCCCAGCCGCAAGAAAAGCGTAGTCAGCCGTGGCAACCGCACACCCGAGTGCAGACACCGCACCGCACACAGCACCTGCTCCCCTGCCGTACTTCATAGCACTGCAAAGAGAAAGGCAGGATGCGAAAATTATTCCTATATTGAAGATGCCGACGCTGTAGTGTGAAAGTATACCGGACACTATAGCACAGCCGCCCAGAACGCAGATAAAGCTGTGAGGATCGCTGCGGACGGTTATCTTTGCTATCTCACGCTTTTCGGCAAGCCGTGACAAGCGTAAAGCGACAACCGCACCTCCGCCTGCCATGACCGAAAGAATGATGCAGTTCATCACCTCGCTTACGGTAGACGATGTGAGAAAATTCGCCGCAAAAACAGAGCCTGCCGCCGTGACAGCCGATACTATCTCAGACACGGCTGATTTTCTGCGTGAAACTATCATACGGATGGCAACAACGGAAAGCAGAGCCGATGTAACAGTAACGCCGTCGGTATAATTACCGCCGAGAATATAGCCTGCCACGCTTCCCACAAATGCGCTGATACAGTCGATTCCGCTCATAGCCGCCGCAAACGATGCCGCAAACGGCGATGGCTTTCCGAGCACTGTACTCATTGAAATTACCGCCGCCGCTATCATTACAGCCGTACATCTTATTACCGAATGTTCACGGATATTTATCTTATCCTTTGTTACTGCCCTTGACATTTCAAACTTCCTTTCGCTTTCAGACATCAGTCACCGACTATGTAATTATTTTACAGTTGTCCGACAGCGTTTTTTGTCGCAACGGGTAATGATATTACGCAAAAGAAAGGAGGTGCTGTCGTTTACGGTATAATGCGATTTCAAGCGATTATTTTCGGTAAGATTTTCTGCTGAGCGCCGACATAAACAACGCCGAAAGGTTGTGATTGTTATTTGTTTATCTTTACAATTTTTGTTGTTGAACATTCACAAAAGAGATTGTAAAAGCTTGATTTTGTACAATAAAAATGTTAATCTAATAATAAGGAAGTATTTCTTGATGCAAGAACAGGAAGTCAACACAAGAAACAAAACAACATAATAAGAAAAACGGGGTGAACTATCGTGAAAAAACTTACTAAAACAGCAATTCTAATCTTATCGGCACTTATGTTATTCGGTTGTACGGACAACAACGCACAGAGCGGTGCAGGAGATACTACACCGACTGTGGAAAATTCGGTTACTGACAGTAAAAATGAAAGCTCGGCTACAGAAAACAGCTCTGCAACTGATAATACAAGCAAGGAAAGTGAAGAAAACCTTGTAAAGAATATCGAGGGGTATCAGACGTTTTCTTACGATGCGGATAAATATGAGATTACAAACGACTACATATATTGTAACATACGTTATTCCATATATGATATGTTTACTCCTGTTGAGCCGAATCTTGATGACTTGTATAAAGAAACGACAGACGTTAAATCATCGGAACTTGTAGCGCTCAAATGCAGAGTTGCAGGCGACAGTTATGTTATCATTGACGGTAAATGCGGTGAAACGTTGATTATGAAGCCGTTTTTATCTTTAATCTACACGCCTGTTGTTATAGAAGAAGTTGTCGATTCCAATAACGGAAAATGCTTGTATAATAAAGGGGATATATTATATATCAGTGAATATTATCATATAACAGAACAGTATAACGACAGAAGCTTAAATTTTGTGCAAACAGCGGAAGAAAATCTGAAAGCTCAATTTGAAAATGAGTCGGGTGAGTTTGACAGCAGTAAACACAGTGAAATTGATAAAAAATATTATGACGGGAAAATTGAGTATTACAACACTTTAAGAAGTGGAAACGGAAGATATATACATACAACGTGGAATCCTGTTTTATTGCAAAAGGGTCAATCTTATCTGATTTTTGCCGACAATGATACTACTGCGAATGAAGTTGACGGAAATATTTACAATAATGCTTATCCTATTGTTTTTGATTTAGAGCAAAGTGAACCGTTTGTATTCAAATCAGAAAAGGAAGACAACGGAGTGTTCAGTGCAAGCTATGCATACCGTTATCAGTGGAAGATACTTAAAGAAAAGTACGGGGAGCATTTCAAGAGCGATATAAATAATTGATAAGAACGCACTTTCAGGGACGCACAGGCAAGTGCGTTCTTTTTTTGCGGAGGTTTATAAAAGGAAAGTGAGTTTCAGTGACACAAAGTCACACTGTGTCATAAAATGTAAAGGGTACCCGAATAAAAAATACTTTCAAGGAGGAAAAACAATGGCAACATTCACAAACGTTGCTACCCTTTCGTACAACGGCACGGTAGTAAATTCAAACGTAACAACAGGCGAGATACAGCAGACTCTTGCCGCAACGAAGCATTCCCTTGCAAACACTTACAAGCAAGGCGACACTCTGACCTATATCGTGAATATTGTGAACACGGGAAACACAGCGTTTACAAATCTTACGTTAACCGATAATCTCGGCGGTTACACCTACGGTGCAGGAACAGTATATCCTCTGGCATACGGCGGAGATATACGCTATTATATCAACGGCGCATTGCAGACAGCTCCTGCCGTAACAGCAGGCCCTCCTATGACAATAACGGGAATAAACGTTCCCGCAAACTCTGAGGCGCAGATAGTATACAGTGCCACAGCAACGGCTTATGCTCCGCTCAATATTGAAGGCAGTATAACCAACAGCATCTCGATAACGGGTGACGGCATTACAGAACCTATCGCCGCCACAGAAACAGTAAATGCCGCAACCGCTCCTGCACTTGATATTGAAAAGTCGCTCAGCCCGACAATAGTAAGCGAGAACGGTCAGATAACCTACACCTTTACCGTTACGAACAAGGGCAACACCGCTGCCACACAGGCAGACGATATTGTTCTGCGTGACGTATTCAACCCGATACTGAAAAATATCGGAGTAACCTACAACGGCACCGTTCTCAGCAATACACTCTACACTTACAATGAAGCTACAGGCGTGTTTGAAACTACAGCAGGCGCTATAGAAGTACCTGCGGCAACATTTGCGACAAACACAGACGGTACGGTTTCAGTTACTCCCGGTACGGCAGTAATTACGGTTACGGGCAATATCTGAGCAAAGCACGGATAAACACACATCGTCCGCTGTATGACAATCAAAAAGCAATAGATATGGGCGGTACGGCAAATGTCGTGCCGCCTGCATTCTGTCGAAAAACCTACATAACTTATAAAAATGGGGTTTGGGGCGTAGCCCCAAGGCAGGTCGCAGGGACGCCAGTCCCCGTATTCACCCCCGGCACGGATGCCGGGCGTGTATGCCAAAAGGCTCTATGCAAGGACGCATACAAGTGGTCGAACAAAGTCGGTGCAGGACGCACCGACAACAAACGACCACGATTGCACAGATGCAAAGCCAACCAAGCATACACAGCCTTTCACGGGGAAAAGGGGTTTTCGGCAAGGATGCCGAAATAAGGACACACCAAGCTTTGCACGAAGCAAAGCCAATAGAGTGTCCTAAAGGGGATAGGGATAATAAATCAGAAGTTTATTTCAAAAACAGACTTTTTCTACAATCTGAGGCGGTACGGCAAATGTCGTGCCGCCTGTTCATTATCAAAACATAAAAACAAAGAACTCCGGCTGTTACACCGGAGTCCTTTGCTTTGGGGAAATATATATGAAAATCGAAGATAGCAATTTAATCTGTCAGCTTGTTTGCTTTTCTGTTTCCTCGCTGACTGTGGTTATATAATAATGCTTGTTCGTGAAATTAAAAGAATAGTTTTGTGTAAATTAGATGAAAAGTGAACTCGCTTTTTGTCAAACTTTCACAATTCTACATTATTACACCGCCGCCGAGTACAATATCGCCGTCATAGAACACAACGTGCTGTCCCGGAGTTACCGCTCTTATCTTTTCATCAAACACGACCCTGACCGTATTTCTGCCCTGCGGATATACGGTACACGGCTGTTCGGTCTGTCTGTAACGTGTCTTTGCCTTGCATTTAAACTCGCTTTCGGGATATTCAAACGCTATCCAGTTAAGATTATCTGCATACAGCGTATCGGTAAAAAGAAGTTCGTTACTGCCGAGCGTTACGGTATTATTATCGGCATTTTTTCCGATAACATACATCGGTTTACCAAATCCTGTACCTATTCCTCTCCTCTGTCCTATCGTGTAAAATATAACGCCCTTGTGCCTGCCTATAACGTTGCCGTTTTCATCGAGAAAATCGCCGTCGGGGTAGGTGTTGCCCGTATAACGCTCGATAAAGCCGGCATAATCGCCGTCGGGCACAAAGCATATATCCTGACTGTCGGGCTTGTCGCTGTTGATAAGTCCGCTGTCAGCCGCAATATGCCTTATCTCGTCCTTTGTCATTTCACCGAGAGGGAAAACGCTTGCGGCAAGCTGTTGCTGGCTCAAGCGGTACAGCACATACGACTGATCCTTTGCGTTGCTTGTGCCGTCTGCATTGATCGCCTTTTTGAGTAGCCATCTGCCGCTTTTTTCATCGTAACAACTGCGTACATAATGACCTGTGGCAATGTGATTTATTCCCTGCTTTTTCACCGCATCGAGCAGTGCGCCGAACTTTATCGTTTCGTTGCACTCTACGCAGGGGTTAGGCGTTCTGCCCGACAGATAGCTTTCCGTAAAGCTCTTCTGAACGGTTTTAGAAAAAAGCTCCCTCATATCAAGCAAATAGTGCGGTACGCCGAATTTTGCCGCTATCGCCTTTGCGTCCTCGATGTCACTTGCCGAACCGCAAAGTCCGCTGTCGTCCGTTCCTCTGCTATCGTGCAGCTTCAGCGTATAACCGCTGACATCATATTTATCCTTTAACAGCACAAGAGCCACCGAGCTGTCCACTCCGCCGCTCATCGCTATCGCTAATTTTTCCATATTTTTATCCTTTATCTTTAAGTCTTAAATGTACGATTGCACCGTAATGACGTATATCAAATTCGGGCGGTGCATTTGTTTTAAGGAGTTTTATATGCTCTTTTTCCCACGAATTTATCTCTTCTTCAGGCAATGATGCTCCTATGCCCCGGCAGGCTTTCACTCTGCCATTCCAGCTCTCTCGTGTGAAATGCACATCGAGAGGATATTCTTCGCTGTAGACATTGTCAAAATAAGCGTCATAGCACTGCGGTATATGTATCGGGTGTATTGTTTCGCCCTTGCCGCTCCAGTCGGGATTATATTTCAGTACAAGTTCCTCGCTCATACCTGCAATCTTATCTTCAAACGGTAGCCACGCCATATAGAGAACAACAAGGCTTCCGCCGCTTTTAAGCATACGTCTGAACTCAGGAATAAGTTTTTCGTGGTCAAAGTACCAGAAACACTGGCAAGCGGTTATAACATCGAACGAATTGTCAGGAAACGACAATTCTTCTGAGGCTGAGACATAATACTTTATATCCGTACCCTGCGACAGCAGTTTCGCCTGTTCTATCTGTTCGGGTGATATATCCGTACCTGTCCACTTTGCACCGAAGCGTAGCATATTACGGGGAATTACACCCGTTCCCGTTCCTATATCAAGCACACTCTGTCCCGACACACAAAGTCCTCTGTCAGTTATTCTGCGATAAAACTCATCGGGATATATATCACGGTACTTAGCGTAATCATGCGACGTTCTGCCCCAGTCAAACACCTTGCCATTGTCAATGTTGCTGTCTTTTATATTCATAAAAAAATCCTTTACAAAGTACCGCCGCTGTGTTTTCACGGCGGCGGTGCTGATGCAATAATTTAATTTTCTTCACTGCCTGCAAGCTGTGAGGGATGCTTTTTGAAGAAGTCAACTCTCGGCTCAAGGAACTTAAGCTGATGCTCGCTTTCGCCCTTGCAGAAGTAGTCCATTCCTTCGAACACATGATCCCAACTCCAGAAGTCCTCGCCGAATCCGAGATACTCTCTGAGCATCTCCGTACCCTCGGGAGCGAGGGGGTGCAGAAGGAGTGCGGCTGTTCTTATATAGTGGAACACGTTGATAAGCGTCTTTTTACGAAGCTCGTTATCATCTGCCGTATCAGCCTCACGGCTGAGCTTTGACCATACCTTGCTCGACTTTCTTACAAGCGAATCAAGCACATAGGTCACCTGGTGGAACTCAAACTTATACATATAACGCTCATATTCAAGAATAGCCTTTTCGCACTCTGCGATAACGTCCGCATCGGGTGTGCCTACGGGCATCTTGCCGTCAAAATACTTCTGAGCGTAATAGAAGCAGGAACGTATAGCTCTGTTGAACACGTTTGAAAGCAGGAAACCTTCCTTTACAACAGGGTCGTTATCCTCAGGCTTTGCATCGGGGTTATAGGGCTTGGGCTGGAAGCTGACGCTCCTTGTGCCGAGCCCCAGTCCGAGCCAGTGCATACGGAGCTGTTCGGCTGTATAGTAGTTCAGCAGATCCGCCGCCATAGGAGGCTTTATAGAGCCGCTGCTGCTTGCTTTCTTGTCAAGGAACAGAATGTGGTTGTTTGCAACGAGGATAGGAAGCTGCATTTCGCCGTCCTCAGGGTCGGAGGTTATCTCTCCCTTTTTCAGTGCCATGAACATTGCCATTTCCGCAACACCGTAGAAGTAGATGTTATCCGAGCCGATAAACTGATATACCTGTGAATCCTTTGAGCACCAGTAATCCTTGTAATGCTCCATATCAATACCCTTGCTCTTGAGATAAGCGCAGGTAAATGAGATAGGTGCCCAGAGCGACTCGGGCCATACCCATACGGTAAGTCCCTTTTCATCCTCAAGGTCGGGAGCCTTTACGCCCCACTCGATATTACCTGTAAGTCTGAACGGAACAAGCGTCTTGCCTGTTCTGAAACGCAGACCGTGATGTGCCATGATCTCCGTTGCCGCATCACGCTCATCAAGCGTGTCGAAGCATATCGTGAACGAAGGCTTTTTCGGGTCGTCCGTCAGCGTATGATGCGCAAGCAGATCCTTTATCTTTTCATAATCCTCACGCAGTTCTTTCTTGATATGAACAACGGGCGGCTCAAGAAACTCGCCGATAGTTTTTGAAACAAGAGAACGGACATTCGGCATCTTCTTTATTCTGTCAACATATTCGCCGAGCAGCTTTGTGTACTCGGTAAGGCGGAAGTACCAGTTCACAACGTCACGCATTACCGGTGTTTCGCCTGTAAGCGTACTTTTGGGGTCGATAAGGCTTGAAGGCATATACTGATGTCCGAGATCGCACTCGTCAGCATAGCCCTTTTCCGACTGACAGCCGAGAACGGGGCATTTGCCTATTACCTGTCTGCCGTTTAAGAATACGCCAGCCTTTTCGTCATAGAACTGCGAGGTGGTGATTTTTTCAAGCTGACCGTTTTCGTACAGCCTTCTGATAAATTTGTCGGATACTACGTTGTGTATCTTTGCAGGCTCATCCAGTGCAGATGCACCGAACAGGTCGAGGCTTATATCATAATCTCTGAGCGTTTTTTCCTGGCTCTCGTGATTCTTCCTTACAAAATCCTCAATAGTACCGTCAAACTCTCCGCTTTCCTTCAGCTTCCTGTAGCTTTCTGCGATAGGCGAGCCGTAGCAGTCTGTACCCGATACGAAAATTACGTTATCCTTACCGATACGGTCACGCAGGAATCTTGCGTAGGTATCCGCAAATACAAACACACCGCCGACATGACCGAAATGAAGCTGTTTATTACCGTAAGGCATACCGCCTGTGATTACCGCTCTTTTCGGGAAGGACGGTCTGTTATCCTTTGACGGCTTGTTGCTTTTATAATTATTGTTATTTTTGTTGCTGTTTTCCAATTTCAACACTCCTCGATGAAGTTTATACAATTTGATAGAATTTATTGTATCACATATCAGCGGAAAATGCAATAAATTTGTGTGATTTTAGGCGTACCGCCGAAATTCGTTGTGCTAAGAAAGACAAGTACAGGCAGGTGCGGCTCAAAACCGAAAAAACCGTGTCGGATATGCTCATTTTTCAGCAAATCTTCTTGATTTTTGTATACAAATGTGGTATACTGAATTTATATTATATACCCGAAAAAACATTGTGTGATACGTTTGATTTGAGGAAATTTTCGGTATTATTTTAATTTGATTTATAGGAGGAGGACTTATCTGTGGAAAATAAAAGCGGCAGAAAAAATGTTGCCTTCTGTATCGGAGATCTTGAAGGCGGAAAAATGCTTTTACAAGGCTTTTGTAAAGTACTCGGCGATAATCTTATAAATGTACATATCTTCAACTGCTGTACCTGCTACTACGATGGAGCGCCGCATAATATAGGTCAGACCAACATCTTCACTCTCCCTAACTATGATATTATTGATATGCTTGTCATTGCTCCTTTTTATCTGAGCAGCAGCGAAGAAGTGATACAGCATACTATTGAACGTGCGGTAGAAAAGAACATACCCGTGCTGACAATCGGAAAGCAGTACGATTACCCCAACTGCTACTGCATAATGCCGGACTACCGTCGCCAGATAGAGATGATAACAAATCATCTTATAGAAAGACACGGCATAAGAAAGCTGAATTTTCTGGGAGGATTCAAGAACCACTTTACCAGTGACGAACGTCTTGCGGGCTTCCTTGACGCACTCAAAAGCCATAACATACCGATAGAGCCGTCAAGAATATATTACGGCAATCTGTGGAGCGCCCCTGCAATTCAGCAGGTGGAAAAGATGAACGAGGACGGAAATCTTGACTGCGGAGCAATTGTCTGTGCAAACGATACAATGGCATCGGCTGTTATGATAAAGCTGTCTGAGCTTGGCTTTGATATGCCGGGCGAAATTGCCGTCACCGGAATGGACGGTACAGACGAGGCCAACGGATATATCACGACCGCAAAGATACTCGCCGACAAATCCGGCGAGGAGGCCGCCAATATCGTGGCTAATCTTCTTCTCAGAGGCAAGAAGCCTGCAAAGCTCGGCATAATTCCGCCCAACATAATTTACGGTATATCCTGCCGCTGTACGAATACGCAGAACGCCCTTGATATTCTGCCGAAGCAAAGGCACGATCTGTTCGAAGAACTATATGACGCAAGGCGTTTTTCGATAAGAACGGCGGCTATTGCGCAGGAGCTTGCAAACTGCTCTACATTTGACGATGCAAGCAGGAGTATTTCGGCGACGCTTTCGAGAATATGGTGCAACAATTCCTGGATATGTATCTGCAAGGACTTTATGGAAAGTTCGCTTGTAAACGATTCAATCGACGATATCGAAGACAACTGTCCCATACACATACACGGCTACTGCGATACTATGAAGTGCATAGCAAGATACGCAGATAAAAAGCCGCAGAGTGAAACCGAATTTCCCACTTCTGAAATGCTCCCCGACTTCTACGAAATGTCCGACAAAAGCAAGGTCATTTTGTACACGCCTATTCACATAAGGGATAACACGCTGGGATACCTTGCGTTCAATTTCTATCCGTGGAGCAGCATGAACTATCTGCTGAACTATCTCACTATGGCAATGTCACAGCTTTTAGAATCGGTACGCAGGCAGAACGAGCTGTACGCATATGCAAAGAAGATCGATATGCTCTATATCACCGATCCTCTCACCTCACTGTACAACCGCAGAGGCTTCTTCAGAATATACAACGATTATGCCGAGGACGGAGTTAAGGATGACTGTATGGTCATTTCGGTGGATCTTGACAATCTGAAGCTGATAAACGACAACTTCGGACACAACGAGGGCGACAACGCTATTCTCACTATGGCAAACGCACTTAAGTCCGCCGCAGACGAGAACGATATATGCGCACGCTTCGGCGGCGATGAATATGTCGTATTCGGCAAAGGCAAGGGTGAATACGAGATGAATGCGTATATCGACAAGGTCAACGAATATCTTTCGGAATACAACCTGACAAGCGAAAAGCCGTACAATGTACACGGCAGCTTCGGCGGATGTATTGTGCCGAAAGGCTCAAAGCTCCATATAGACTATTATATAAATAAAGCCGACTCGAAGATGTACGTTGAAAAGGAATCGCATAAAAGAACAAGAATGCTGCATGACTACAGCAAGGATAAACCCCAGACCGACGAGTAACATAAAATAGCAAGACCGCCTTTCCGGCGGTCTTTTTATGTAAAACGCATATAATCAGGCGTTTATGCGGCAAAATACTATAAAATTATGTCGATTGACTTTTTTATGCAACGGTTGTATAATAAGATAAATGTGGCTTACAGCAAAAATATGATATGGCATTTTGAAATTAAGGGGCTGAACTTTTGAACAAGACCGAAATACTTCTGTCGTGTATGTTTCTGAACGACAGCGAAGAAATGATAAAGCGTTCCCATATCACCTCAGACACGATTATAATAAATCAGTGCGATGAGGACGGATATAAGGAGGAGCATATCGGCAGTGCTTTTGTCCGTACCTTTTCCGTAAAGGAAAGAGGGCTGACTAAAAGCCGTAACCTTGCCATATCTGAATCCGTTGCCGATGTGTGCATTATCTGCGATGATGACGAGGTGTTCTCGCAAGGGTACGAAGAAGCGGTACAGAAGGCTTACAGCAGCCTTCCGCAAGCGGATATTATCATATTCGATATGGCAGGCAGACCTCATAAATGGGGTGACAGCATAAAAAAACTCGGCTACAGGGATATTATGAGCGTAAGCTCGTGGCAGATAACGTTCAGACGTGAAAAGCTTCTCGCCAAAGGCATTCGGTTTGACGAAAACATGGGTGCAGGCTCAGGCAACGGTGCGGAGGAGGAATTCAGATTTCTGACGCAGTGCCGTAAGGCAGGACTGAAAATATATCACTACCCCTATGAGCTGGCAACGGTGGCTCAGACGCAATCTACTTGGTTCAAGGGCTTCGACAGGGAATTCTTTGTGAACCGAGGAAATACGACAAGATATATAATGGGGCTTCCCCTGTCCGTTCTCTATGCCGCATATTACGCTTTTGCCAAAAGAAAACAGCTGACGGACATAAGTATGTTCAAGGCATTTTCATATACGCTCGCAGGAATAAAGGAAAACAGACTTAATAAACTGAAAAAAGGTAATAATTAATGGAAAAGATACTGAGTATAATTATCCCGTCTTACAACAGCAAGCCGTTTCTGGCAAAATGCCTTGATTCGCTCCTGTGCGAATGTACGGACAGGCTCGACATAATCGTTGTAAACGACGGCTCTACAGACGGTTGCGAACAAATCGCAGAAGAATATATTGCAAAATACCCCGCCTCAATAAGCCTTATAAACAAGGAAAACGGCGGTCACGGCTCCGGTATTAATGTCGGCAGTGAAAAGGCTGTCGGCAAATATCTTAAAGTTCTTGACGCTGACGACTGGTTTCTTACCGAGAATATTCCGCAGTTTATAAAGGCGCTTGAAAATACGGATGCCGATGTTGTGCTGACGCCTCATCATACGATAAACATTTCAAACGGCGAAGTAAAAAGCTGGCGTTGCTTTCCGCCGCAGTTTGACAGAATATACACAATGGACGAGGTAATGTCGCAGTGGAAAAACTTCGACCGCAGCCTTACGTTCCACGGCATAACCTACCGCACCGATTTTTATAAAACAGAAGGAATAAAACTCAGCGAAAAGGTGTTCTACGAAGACCACGAATACGCCACCTTCCCTTGCAGTAAGGCAAAGAGCATACTGCCGCTCGATCTTTTCATATATGAATACCGCATAGGCGATGTGACGCAAAGCGTTTCTGCGGAAAATCAGCTTAAGCGTATAGGTCATACCGAAACCGTGCTTAAGCGTATGACCGCAGAGGGCAAGAGCTTTTCGGGTGCGGCGGCGCTTTATTGTGCAAAGAAAACACACCTTCTGCTGCTGAGCTTCCTTGTTACCTCGCTTTTGTGCGATAAAAACAGGAAAGCAGGCAGAAAAAGAGCCGATGAAATGATGAACTTTATGGATAAGGAATACCACGAAGTTTATGAGATGAGCAGAAAGCACTGCAAGATACTAAAAACGCTCAACAGATTGCATATAGGTCTTACAGGATATAACAAAATTCTTAACTCAAAGCTCTACAACAAAGTAAGACACAACAAGAGTTTTGATTGACGGAGGTATAAATGACACTTGTTCGCAAGGATAAAACAGGCGGATTTCTTGAAGTAAGGCACTACAAGGATCTGCTCATCCAGCTCGTTTCACGAGATCTGAAGCTGAAATACAGACGCAGTGTACTGGGATACGTCTGGAGCGTACTGAATCCGTTGCTTATAATGCTCGTAATGTACGTTGTATTCTCGAAACTGTTCGACAGAAACATACCAAACTTTCCTGTTTATCTGCTTGTCGGCAGAACTATGTATGATTTCGTCGTCGGCGCAACAAACAAGGCGATGGACGGTATAACCTCGAACGCCGCTCTGCTGAAAAAGACATATGTTTCAAAATATATGTTCCCGCTTGCAAAGGTCACAAGCTGTATGGTCGATTATGTCCTGTCACTCGGCGCACTGCTGATAGTCCTTATCTTCACAGGCTCGCCTTTCTACTGGACGATGCTTTTATTCCCTCTTATAACGCTCGAAGCGTATATATTCGCTTGCGGAATGGGATTCTTCCTCGCTCAGATGCACGTTTTCTTCCGTGACACAAGATATATATACAATGCGTTTACGACGGCGTGGATGTATGCATCGGCGATATTCTATCCGGTTGACATTCTTCCGAACTGGCTGAAGTTCATAGTTGAGAATCTCAATCCGCTTTATATCTACATCAAGCAGTTCAGAGATATCGCTTATACAGGCTGCATCTCTGATATGAAAACAATTATCCTCGGTGTTGCATATGCCGCACTCTTCTTTGTACTTGGTACTGTTATCTTCAGAGATAAGCAGGACAAGTTTATTCTGTATATCTGACGGAGGTATCGGTTTGGAAGATTATATCATAGACGTAAACAATGTGACCGTCCGCTTCAATAAGGCGAACATGAAAGTTGACAATATAAAAGAATATGTAGTGAGATTACTCCGCCGTGAACTGATGTTTCAGGAATTCATTGCACTGAAGGATATCAACCTTCATGTAAAAAAAGGCGAGGCGTGGGGGCTTGTCGGCACAAACGGTGCAGGAAAATCCACACTTCTTAAAGTAATCAGCCGTATTCTCAAACCCTACAAGGGAACTGTAGATGTAAAGGGTTCTGTTGCCGCACTTATTGAACTTGGCGCAGGTATTGATCCCAATATGACCGCAAGGGAGAATATTTTCCTCAACGGAACGCTTCTCGGCTACAAAAAGGATTTTATACAGGAAAAGTTCGATGAAATAGTGGAGTTCTCCGAGCTTCAGGACTTCCTTGATTCGCCCGTAAAGAATTTCTCATCGGGTATGAAAGCAAGGCTCGGCTTCTCGATAGCGACATCGGTACAGCCCGATATACTTATCGCAGACGAAATTCTCTCGGTAGGCGATGTCCGCTTCAAGAAGAAATGCTCGGAGCGTATGCAGAATATGCTGTCAAACGGCACTACCCTGCTGTATGTTTCGCACAATATGAAGTCTATCGAACAGCTTTGCGACAAGGCACTGTGGCTCGACCACGGATTACCCGTAATGCAGGGCACGGCAAAAGAAGTATGTGCCGCATATAATAAGAAAATGGGTGTCTGACCGCCGACATTTACCGGCTGGGGGGGGAGGTGGAAGGGGTTCTGCTGCACC
>ERZ780111.349-NODE-349-length-13928-cov-7.04592_pt1 | contig 13928 bp, 13 predicted proteins | sample MGYA00433084_ERZ780111 | MGnify/ENA primary metagenome ERZ780111 (study PRJEB29588, sample SAMEA2144299) | human gut metagenome | biome: human gut; feature: human-associated habitat; material: faeces | place: Denmark | collected 2008/2010 ... | reverse complement strand
GCCCGCCACTACGAGTCCCTGGTCCGCGCCGCATCAGCTCTTGATCGTGTCCGCGCCGGCCTCCATATCGCCACCCTCCCTCCGGACCTGATAGCCCAGGACCTCCGCGAAGCCCTCTACCATCTCGGCGAAATCGTCGGCGAAATCACCACCGACGAAACCCTCGGGAATATATTTCGGAATTTTTGCATCGGGAAGTGATGGCAACATTTCAAAAGGGATTCACATGAAGGACCCCGAACCATACTGAAGCTTTGGCAATGATTCCAAACGAGATGATAACAGTGCTCGAAAAGAATAATCTTGCAATACAATCAAAAATAAAACAGACACACCATGTCCAAGCTAAACATCGACCAGAAGTCAATTAAAGCCTTATTTTCCGACAACAAGTCAGATTTCCTTATTCCTGATTATCAAAGACCATACGCATGGTCAATAATTGAATGTCAAACTCTATGGGAAGATACTTTTTCATTCGCCATTCCTGAAAACGATTATCAAAAGTTCAACCCTGGTGATGAATATTTTCTGGGGCCGATAGTAACCTTTAAGAATAGCGATAATAAGCTCGAGATCATTGATGGTCAACAGCGTCTGACAACTCTTATGCTGTTACTTCGTGCTCTTTACACTCATTATCTCGTAGCACAAGATGCACAAACAGTCAAAACTCGCGAAGAGATTGCCAAATGTATATGGAAGACAGATGAATTCAGTAATCCTATTATGGAGCAGCTGAAGATTAATTCTCTGGTTGCAACCGATGAAGTAAAAGACGAATTCCTCAGCATACTTCTTAAAGGAGAGGCGCCAGACACGATGCATAGTAACTATGCAGTGAACTACCGGTATTTTCAAGGAAAGATCAAGGAACTCATCAACAAGATGCCTAGCTCGTTCATGTATTTCCCTGTCCGCTTGATGAACAACTGCATTCTTCTTCCGATTGAGGCGGAATCTCAGGACACAGCCCTTACAATCTTTTCGACTCTCAACAATCGCGGTCTTCCTCTCTCTGATGCCGACATCTTCAAAGCTCAGTTCTATAAGTTTTACACCACGAAAGGGAAAAAAGATGATTTTGTGCTGCGTTGGAGTAAACTCAATACTCTTTGCGAAAAAATATTTCACCCTATCTCAGGAACGCCTATGGATGAGCTTTTCACGAAGTACATGTACTATGAGAGAGCTAAGATGAGAATTGACTCATCAACAACTGAGGCTTTGAGAAAATTCTACGAAAAAGACAATTACAGTCTCCTTAAGAATGACACCACATTCGCCAACCTGGAAGACCTTGCCAGTTTCTGGAACGACGTATTCAGTCAGAACGAAGACCGTTTCTCCCAGAGAGTTCTGAGAGCTCTCTACGTTCTCTGCTATGCTCCAAACAGCATGTGGGGGTATATCCTTTCTGTTTATTATATGAAGAATCGCCAGGCAGACGGTAGTCTCGATGAAGCTAACTTATTCACCTTCTTGAACAAGATTACTGCGTTCACATGGGCTTATGCAGTTACTAATCCTGGTGTAAACTCGCTCCGCACTCCAATGTATGCAGAGATGATCAATATTATCGATGGCAACCCTGTGGAATTTGAGAAGTTCAAGTTCGATAAGGCTTCACTTTCCACCTCTTTTGGCAACTACGAGTTCAGAAACACACGTCCTATCACGAAGTCAATACTTACATGGTGGGCTCTATCTGATGATGCCCAGAAACTTCCTTCGCTTGAAACTGCATTCGAGATCGAGCACATTTATGCTAAGAACAGGTGCGATAAGGAAAAGAGTTTGAGCGACCCTAAGAAGATTGAATCGCTTGGCAATAAAGCCATACTGGAAAAAAGGATTAATATCAGAGCATCAGACTACCGGTTCATAGACAAGAAGAAGTATTATGACGGATATGAGAATAGTTACGGTGTCTCTAAAGAAGGCACAATCAACCACGAGCTCCGCTCCATGTCAGCAGAGATGATGGATTTCATAGAAACGAATATTGATGCAAGAAAGGAAAAAATCTTGGAGAGCTTTTACAAGTATATCGAGAATAACGGCTTGATGAGATGAAGTCCTACACATCGCTGCTCTCCCCAGCACCAAGCAGGAAAAGATGATAACTTCATTTGTAAACACCTAGGCGCTCTTCGTTTCGTACGGAGGACTCCCTTTTTATAAGAATCGGGTTCAAGCAAAGAACTAAACATCGAGAAAAGCATCAACACGACAAGCACTTCGCTGCTACAGAAACGCATTTGTCAAGTTTTTTGCGCAAATAACTTGACTTTTGTATCTTTGCAATATTAGAAATGCTATTTATGATAATAGGAGAACAAATAAAACAGAAAATAGAGTCTTTCCCGACAGGAGTTGTGTTTACGATCTCAGACTATGGCTTCGACCCTAGCTATGACCTTGCTTTAGCGAAAGCACTGAGCCGAATGACAACTTCCGGTGAGCTGTGCAAAATTTCAAAAGGAAAGTATTATAAGCCCAAAGAAACTCTTTTGGGACGAATAAAGCCGCCTGTTTCAGAAATAGTAAAGGACTTCCTTGAAAAGGATGGGAAAATCATCGGATACATTACTGGTGCTCAAGCTTTTGCGACAATGGGGCTGACATCCCAGATTTCATCTGCAATTATGATAGGTTCCGGCAAATATCGGAGGCCATTGCAGCGCGGAGAATATAAAATCTCGTTCCTGAGGCAAGATAATCCTATCACAAAGGACAATATCGAATTCCTCCGGATTCTTGATGCCATAAAATTGATACGCGATATTCCTGCAGTTTCACCTGAAACCGCCTGCAAGGCTATCATCTCCATTATTCAGTCGCTCTCACCTCAAAGTTCCGAAGAACTTGAAAAACTGTCGCTCTCTTATACCAGTTATGTGCGTGCTCTGCTTGGAGCAATGCTTGAATACATTGGCAGGCCGACAGCGATTGTCCGAAAATCTTTGAACGGTGTATCTTCCTACAAGTTGCCTATTTCGGAATCAGTATTACCTAACAAATCAAATTGGAACATCTATGAACCTGCACGAAAATAAGGACGTATTCGCCGCTGCCATACAATTGGCCTCTACACCAAAGCCGGAAGGAGGTCTCGGCATCAAGCAAATATATATTGAAAAAGATTAATGGATCTGCAGGTCGCTTAAGCAGCTTTCAGAATGCAAGGAGTCAGAAGTCGCGGTGTTCAAAGGCGGCACTTCATTGTCAAAGGCATACTTGCTCGGGAACCGTTTTTCAGAGGACATTGACATTGCCATAACCAGCGATTCTCAGCGGACTGATAACCAGACAAAAAACATAATATCACGGATATCCAAAGTCATGTCAGCCGGGTTAGAAGAAGTCCCGAACCCGGCAACCAGAAAATATTCCAAATACAGAAAAGCTTTCTATAGATATCCGGTTTCCATTGAAAACGAGATTATAGGAGCTGTAAATCCCGGGCAGATTCTTCTTGAAATAGTGTCTTTCGCAAATCCTTATCCGTATCAGAAGGTATTCATTAAGAGTTTTCTCACCGAGTATCTCGAGAACGTGGGCAGGAACGATATAATCGAGGCATATGGAATGCAGGGATTTGAAATTCAGGTACTCGCAAAGAGCCGGACAGCAACGGAAAAACTTGTTTCACTTATCCGTCATTCTTTGTCAGCGGATTACATATCCGAGTTAAAGGCAAAGATCCGTCACTTCTATGACCTTTATTTCCTATGGAACGACCCGGAGAGCAGAGCATATTTAGAGAGCGCAGAGTTCAAGACGGATTTTAAGGCATTGATTTCAAGTGATCAAGCAAGATTTAAGGAACCGGAAGGATGGTGCGACAAGAAAGTCTCAGACTCCCCTCTCATATCTTCATTTGACATAGTTTGGAGCGAATTGCAAGAAACTTATTCAAAGGAATTACCTGAACTCGCATATCAAGCGATTCCATCACCAGAGAGTGTGGCCAAAAGCTTCAAAGAGTTGTCTGTTCTTCTGATATAGCGCGTCACTTACTCTCAAAAGGAAAAAGCTCTCATTATGAAGTTCAGTGGAAATCTTTCAGAATTTAAGGAATACTATATCGCCTAAGAAATTTGATGGACAATCGGTCGCTATTCAGAATCATCCTGCGCCAAATATCTATACAAGGTACACCTATGGACCTTTAGCATTCTTGCAACCTTAGTTTTTGAGTAGCCTTTCTTTAACATTCGATCGATTCGTTCTTTACAACCATCAAGTTTGTGCCGGCTATTTTTGCTTCCTTGAAGCCTTCCAAGTATGGCTCCTTCAGCCCTCCTTCTTGCAAGTGCCTCTTTCGTCCTCTGGCTGATCAAGTTCCTCTCAATTTCCGCAGACAACCCAAAAGCAAAAGCCTACACCTTACTCTGAATGTCCGCCCCTAACCTGTAGTTATCCTTGATAGTCCATACCTTACATTATTTAGTCATACATATATTGAGAATCTCCATAATCATAAACAGGTTCCTCCCAAGACGGGAAAGTTCCGCATTGATAATCAAATCATCTTTCTTCACTCTTCTAAGAAGCACTCCCAACTGTCTCTTGATGTAAGCCTTTGTGCCACTGATTGTCTCCTCAATTCAGCCGTCAATGGAAACATCATTCTTCTTACAGAAATTGTTAATCTCGAACCGCTGATTCCCAACAGTCTGCTTGTCGCTGCTAACTCTAAAGTAACCGTAAATCATAATCCAAAAGTTAAATCGGCAATAATCACCTATAATTTTGTATTTTTGTCAAAATCATACAATTGTGATGACAAATTCCTATAAACTATGGAAATATTAGCGTTAATAATCTGCATCCCAGTAATTATACTTCTCCTCCGCCTTCTGCCATCCAAAGGCAAAGTTGGGGAAATGCGGGTGGCATCCATTCTAAAAAAGTTTCCAATGGACAGATACAAAATAATAAATGACCTTCTGCTCACAAGCAACGGCTACAGTACGCAAATAGACCATATCGTAATATCCATCTACGGTGTCTTCGTCATCGAAACCAAATTCTATCAAGGCTGGATTTACGGAGGCGAAAACAGCGAATACTGGACACAGAACATCTACGGCAACAAATATCAGCTACGTAATCCAATTCATCAGAACCAGGGACATATCCGTGCATTAAAATTTCTTTTGAAGGGCTATGGAAACATCCCGTTCATATCAGTCGTGGCATTCTCAAGACAGGCAAGACTCGGTGTTGATGCTCACACGCCAGTAATATACTGGGATCAGATTCCCCGAACAATCAATCAATTCGAGACCAGAGTCCTCTCCGAAAGCCAGATACAGAGCATCTATAACATCCTCCTCGCAAACAACACCGAAGATAAAGATGCCAAGAAGCAGCACATCTCCAACGTTCGTCATAATGAACTCAAACGAGATATTGCCATCGCCAACGGCTATTGTCCGCAATGTGGCGGCACATTAACACTACGCCAAGGCAAATATGGCAAATTCTACGGTTGCTCAAACTATCCGCATTGCAAATACACAACGCCATACAGATAGAGACTACACTTGCAGATGCCAACACGAAGCGTGATTATCGCATTTTCGAGGCCGAAAGATCTTCTTAATCGACAAAATTACCCTAAAAAGCGCCTCTTATCCGACAAAATTGCTCATTCAAGGCATTTCATGAGATTATTATTGTAAAAAAATTCATTTTTGAAAATGCCATTCGACAGTCTTTGATAAGAATTCGTCATGAGCACCTATACGTCGCTAAACTTTCTTGACGGCATCACATAATATGTAACTATTTGCTCATTTGAGAAATTATCGGTATTTTTGCAAAAATTACCGAGTAATAGTTCTCTTATGGCAAAGGAAAACAAGATCATAAACATCATCAAATCGCGAATTCAGAAGGCTCAGAACGGGACTCTGTTCTTCAATAACAGCTTCCAGGAGTTTGATGATGAATACGTGGGCCAAATCCTATCGGACTTGGCTAAGGATGGTATCATACATCATCTTTCCAGGGGCGTATATCTCAAAACAGAGGAAACCCGTTTTGGCCTAGTCTATCCCCCTATTGAAGATATTGCAAAGGCCATTGCACGCCGTGACAATGCGCAGGTGATTCCTACTGGGGCCACAGCCCAGAATATCCTTGGCCTGTCCACTCAAGTGCCAATGAATGCAGTGTTCCTCACTTCCGGATCCGCAAGAATAATCAAACTTGGGAGCCGAACCATCACATTCCGCCGTGCCGTTCCAAAGAATTTCGCAGTCCAAGGACGTTACACTAGCCTGATTGTTCAAGCGCTGAAATCAATCAGAGAAGAGAACTTCTCGGAAGACGATTTTATCCACATACAAGACATCATCCTACGACATCCGGAGCCAGATACAATAGAACAGGACCTAGCTGTAATGCCTTCTTGGATTCGTAAAATATTCGTCAGAACGCTTAAAACCATCAAACAATGACTCTTTGGCAAAAACTCGATATGCCTGAACGCATTGCGGCCGTTCAAACCACTGCGGCAAGCAAAAATATTGAAGACCGCGCAGTTGAAAAGGATTGGTGGGTAACAGCAGTCCTCAAAGCGCTGTTCTCAACATCCTGCAGTGACTATCTGCTTTTCAAAGGCGGAACATCCATCAGCAAGGGATGGCCAATCATTGAGCGTTTCAGTGAAGACATAGACCTATCTCTTGGCCGGCAATTCTTCCTTGAAGTGAGGAACCTATCTTGTGCTGCCGCTGAAAATAACACGCAGCTCAAGAATCTTCGCAAAGCGTCCCGCAAGTATATCCATGGCACGCTGTCAAAAGAACTGGATGAGCGTCTTTCGGCGATGGGTATTGTTGGGTTTACTGTCGAGAATCAGACCACACAGCCTACGGCAGAAGGTCCTAAGCCAATTGATGCCGATAGTGATCCCACTGTCATCCTTGTCAACTATGACAGCGTCTTCCCCGCGTATGATGGCGATATCCTGCCGCGAGTGAAGATCGAGATCAGTTGCCTGTCGATGTCAGAGCCTTTTGAAGCAAAACCGATAACTACGCTCATACACAACCAGTTTCCGGAACTTGATGAGGCCTTATCTGTGGACATTCGCACAGTTACGCCTTCCAGGACTTTTCTTGAAAAGGCCTTCCTGCTGAACGAGGAATTCCAAAAAGAGAAACCTCGCTCCAGACGGATGAGCCGCCATCTTTACGATCTCGAAAAACTGATGGACACAAACTATGGCAAAGCCGCTCTGGAAGACACTGCCCTATACCAGGCCATTGTGGAGCACCGCCGCAAGTTTTATCACCTTGGCTATGTCAACTATGATCTGGACTACCCTGCTGCCATCAAGTTCGTGCCTGAAGGCGAAACGCTGGATGCATATAGGCGTGATTACAATGACAACATGGTCAATGGCTACATCTATGGCGAAGCTATGGCTTTCGATGCCTTGATGGAGAGAATCAAACTCCTGCAGCAAAGGTTCAGGGATATATAGAATTATATAGTGACAGAGTCAAGAACGACCTTAATCTCTCACAATTGAGTTTTGATGAATTCCGAGCATAGTTCCTTCACACCGTAGAATTATGCTATGAGTTATCTCGCTTGTTTCACGAGACAAGGAAGGCCTTAATCAAAGATTGGAAACTTCCATCCAAGCCTATTCCCCTCCCTGATGGAAAGATATTGAGCATAACAGAAGCCGAACTCCGTCGGAGTATCCATTAATCGACAAAATTACCCTAAAAAGCGCCTCTTATCCGACAAAATTGCTCATTCAAGGCATTTCATGAGATTATTATTGTAAAAAAATTCATTTTTGAAAATGCCATTCGACAGTCTTTGATAAGAATTCGTCATGAGCACCTATACGTCGCTAAACTTTCTTGACGGCATCACATAATATGCATATATTTGCATTGCCCATCTCCGTTATGGTGACGACCGCCGGAAATGGTGCGCGTTTTTGTGCGACTTCGGCGCCCAAAATAGGCCCAAGAAAATGCTTTATATTGACTCTCAGACGATTAAGCGTTGTGCATCGGGAAATAACTGAACCAAACCACCCTCTACACCCTCCGAACAAAACCGCCAGCCAACATCAGTTCGACGTCCGTATACCAGGTCCTGAACGAAAACGGCGAGCTGGGCCTGATGTTCGAGACGGAAGGAGATATCCTGGCCTCTACTTTCGGGCAGGACTTCGGCGACGTCTCCGACGGCCTGCGCAAAGCGTTCCACCACGAGTCCATCTCGTACCTGAGACGCAGCCAGCGCGAACACATCAACATCAAGAAGCCACGCCTGTCCACAGTCCTCTCCGGCACTCCCTATCAGGTCGCGAACCTGATGTCAAGCGTCGAGAACGGCCTTTTCAGCCGCTTCCTGTTCTACGACCTGGACAAGAAAACGGAATGGATCGACGTGCTCGATGAAGGCGACGGAGAGCCCTTGGACAAGTTTTTCGAGAAGTTAGGGAAGGAATACCTGGCATTCTTCCACACACTGCAGGAACTGCCGGAAATCAAGTTCCAGATGACGTCCGAGCAGGGACTGGACTTCAACCAGCACTTTGCCCTGATCCAGGCCGACTACGTGGGCTTGTTCGGCGATGACACCGTGGCATCCGTCAGGTGTCTCGCCACCAGCATCTACCGCATAGCGATGATTCTCTCAGCGTTGCGGATATGTGAGGACGGAGACACCGAAAGTCCGCGCATCTGCAACGACGTGGATTACCGGACCGCGATGGCCATCAGCGAATTGCTCCAGCAGCACATGCTGCGCGTCATCAAAGGACTTCCCTCCTCAACCTCGAAGGTCGCCACTGGCCAGGCCATGGAGCCCCTGCTGTTGAAGGCATTCTGGGACCTCTCCCGGAAGAGTTCGAAGCGAAGGACTTCAATGCCACAGCCCAGGAGGTGGGTCTGCCCATACCAACCGCCGAGCTATACATCCGGCAATGGGTGGACACACGCCTGAACTGAACAAAGTCTGTCGAGGACAATACCGAAAGCGGTAACTATTACGCAGCCCCGGCCAAAAACCGTGGCTGTTCTTCTTCCTCTTTAATACCATACTGTTACGCTTTGTTGCTGGTTATTCCAATGAAAATCGCTAAATTTGCCCCAAGCAAGTCAATTTATCATACATACATGAAAAAGAATATTTCCAACGGCGAGGTGGAAAGTCTTTCTAACGCGCCGTCGTATACTTTCCCCAAATATACGACACAGATTATTAATCTCGTTAATGGCAACGCTCAGGGTACACGTCCTGATGTTGTCGGTCAAATGTCAGATTTAATCCAGGAATTCGACGGAAAATCTATTGAAGAATGGATTAAATGGTATTCAGAGAAAATGCCCAATGCGATTGACGATGCCACTGAAAAGGTCTACAATATGTTCCTTCAGATGAAGGGTGCGGCCGAACTTATTGATAAGGAAACGATTCGTAATTGGGTCAAAGATTTGGTTTACACTAAAACATACTGTGGTTTGATATTCCAGGAAGCTATTATTTCGTACCTCGCTAAACAGCAGAATGTCGATTATCGCCTGGCTAATCCTGAAGAAGAAGCCCTCGGCATCGATGGTTTTATTGGCAAACAGCCAGTTAGCATCAAACCGAGTACTTATGACTCAAAAGAGATGATTCTGCCGGAACATATTGATGTTCCGATAATTACCTATGAGAAAAAGAAGGGGTATATTTCGATCTATTATCCTGACAATCTCTTCAACGAAAAACAACCTTCTCTTTTTTGATAGGCGCTCTTATGAAGAAAGATATTACCATCCGGAATAAAAACATCGCAAAGGCGATTGGTATTCCTGCATTATCTCTCCCCAAGTACTCCAAGACTGTAATTAACAATGCAAATGGATATGCGCGGGCTACTAAACCTGAAAATGTCTCTCAAGTTTCAGAGACGATAAAGGTGTTCCGCAACGATAAATCAGTCCCGAATCACTCGTTAAGCGAATGGGAGAAGTGGTATAAAACACATTATCCAGACGCTCTTAAAAAGGCAACCGACGATGCTTGGAAAAAGTTCCAGGAGGTAAGAGACAAGCTCGCAGAAGTTAATAGAGACCAAATTGAGGCATGGGAACGAGATCTAATCATTAATAAGACCTATTCAGGATTAATGGTCCAGGATGCTATCATTAAGCATATTGCAAAAGAACTTGGTGTAAAATCTCGACTTGGAGACACCGATGACGAGCAAAAAGGTATTGATGGATATATCAATGAAATACCTGTTCAAATCAAGGCCGACACCTACGTCCAGAGTAAGTTTCAAGAGCGTTTTGATAAAGATATTGTAATGATAACATACCATAAGGCTCCTCGTACTAAAGACATCACTTTTTCATACGACCCAGAGGATTTCAATAAACCCCAAGAGTAATAGTCATTATGGAAGAATTTGTATTAGGGATAGATCGAGATAAATTCAGCTCCACAAACGGCATGTGGAATAGTCTTATGCTGAATGACCCCTGGTCAGTGGGGTATGTAAGCACGCTAATTGAGTTGCAATCTTGGCAATCAAAAGAAGAGTGGGAAGAGTTTTACTATCGAAGTGGAGAACAGCGTCAAGCTTTGCTTGGAGATAATCGCGATCCCCTCGATAATTTTTCGTTGATCAGGACGGATAGAGAAGCGGTCAATAAACTTTCCTGGGATGTTAAGAACCTCAACACGCAGTATGGAAGAACAAAAGAGGATTTGAAAAGAAAAGCAGAAGTTCTTTATGCCGCTGTACACAATAATGGGCATGGGTTAACTCTTGAAGAATGCGAGGAATGCGTTCGCTTTAGAGTTATCTGCGAAACTTGGAATGGCATAATACTTAGGGAGAACAACACCATCAGAGTTCTAACTGCTCGATTTCCAATGCTTTCTTTTGAAAAGACTTCAGGAGAGATCGATCATAGATACGCCGTTGATTTCGAGGTCTTCCGCGCTGGTTCCCTAATTTGCGGGATTCAAATCAAGCCCCAAAGTTATACATGGAATGCTCCGTATATCGCAAAAGCAAGGACGGCGAACAAAGCCAAGAACGTAGCGTATTCTAAGCTAAAGGGAGTTCCTGTGTTCGACATAATTTCGAAGACCAATGGCGAGATACAGAGCATCAAGGTGCTGGAACAGATTAATTCCTTAATATAAAAGCGAACAGGCCTGCTCTTTACAAGCGGGCCTGTCGTTTAAAATAATAATCCTTCAGGTTTCGGGGGATTGTTTATATCTGATATGTCTTCGTAAAATACTATAGCAAGAGTATCTTTCTTACAAGGGCTCTCTATCTGAGTAAGATAATGGAATTCCAATTCTTCTTCCTGTGAAGTCATTACATCAGAACCAAGATTGTTATTGCTATGCTTTAACGGTCCCTTTTCTGAAGACCGCGCCTTAACAAATTCAGCGTGTTTGTCGAAACGGTTTTTAATGACATTATTGAAGTCAGTAATACTGAAACTCTTCATATTATCCTTAATGGAAGATTTCAGTTTATCGTCGATTTCAAAACCAATACTATTGCGCCCGGAAGCCATAGCAGCAAGCATCGTGGTCCCTAATCCAAAGAAAGGGTCTAATACTGTATCGCCATACTGCGAGTACATATTAATTAACCGATACGGTACCTCAAATGGATATGCGGCACTTCTATCCCTTGTTTCAGAATTAGCGATTTTCTGTTTTGTGCCTTTGACGTCCCAGACATCCGAGAACCAGACATTTCTTTCTTCCCAGAAAAAGGCGCTATTCTTACGAGCCAATTTTTGCTCTTCCTTTTTATACTCCCTCTTGGAGCCTTTTCTAAAGATGAGAATATATTCGTGTTCCAGCGTCACATATGCCCCACACGGAAGCATACCACTACCCATAAATTTATTGGGAGCATTTGTCTGTTTCCGCCAAATGATATTAGGAAGGTTATTAAACCCAAGGTCAAGACAGGCTTTTACGATACGTGAATGATTATTAAAAAGCCTGAACTCTCCTTTTATTGTTCTTGTTGCATCTCCAATGTTAACGCATAGAAAACCACCTGGAGTGAGAACACGATAACACTCCTTCCATACCTTATCCAATTCTTGATGAGCAACCTCAAAAGCGACATCGACCGAACCATTATGGAGCGCTTCAGCAAAAGTAGCATTCTGCGATGCCAAAATACCATCCCACATTTCTATCATAGGGTATGGAGGTGAGGTGATTATCTCATTAACGGATGCGTCTGCAATGACAGACATATCCTGCGCCGGGTTGAAGAATAATCTATGCGTCGTTCTCATCAGAATCATCAATTTGATGCAAAAATAAGAAAAAAGTTGGTATAATCCAAGACAATATCAACTATTATCCTATATTTGTAGCATGCTGCTTGTCCCTCTTATGACAAGTTAAGTTAATAATTGTTTTTAAATGCTCAAAGGAGAAAGATATGAAACAAGACACTTATGAAATAGTATGCTGGCCAGAGATTCAGTTCTTGTTTGGCAAAGAAGGATTCGAGCAGAATGCCTATCTAATTAATGATGAGAAAGGAATAGACGATTTTGGAAGTAGCGCCTATTTTGTTAATTCTGATTGGCTCCGGTTGCACACATAATTTCCCTACAATTATGGGAAGTTTATTTATTGCGGATAATGTGTTTGTGTCAAGCAAGACACATGTTAAAACAAGATCGCACTATAATCCACGTGGAAGATAAGAACACCCACGAGCATTTTTACTTCGGGTCGGCAGCAGCAATGTTCGAGGATTCAAGAGTGAAGAATTTGCTCAAGATAAAGTACCAGACCTTCCGAACCAAGCGAATATCAGAGGATAAGCCCTATGAAAATGAATTCGTTATCTTTCATTTCGTAAGGGCGACCTCAATACCATAGACCATAGTGAGTTATAGTAGCGTTGTCGAGCCCGTTTGAGCATCTTTTAGTATTGCTCGCACGAATCCTTCCGCATCAATCTTCATTACGTGCTGCTGGTCACTGATTTCATATTCGAATCTTACCTCCAGAATCTTTACAGGGCCAACATTGGGCATATTTACATATCCATCCTCAAAGGAGAAGGTAAACGGAAAATCTTCTGTTGGGCGATCAGGAATCTCCGATTCCATCTTTTCAAGTGAATTAATGGCCCTTCCATCACAGTCTCGAATAATATGATCGTTTGTTTGCAGAGGAATATGGGTAGCGCGACTCCATTTGTTGTCATTTTCAAAACGCATCATATCAAGATTGCGCCTATATCTGGAGAAATCCATCCCATGTCTCAACGCCCATTCTTCGTCGACTTTATAGAGAGTATGCCGTTTCTCAATATGGGTATTGAATTCGATCTCACCAATGATTGATTCACCATATCCCGGAGTCCTTAATTCCTTCAATGATATACCCCACTCTTTTGCGTATCTTTTCGCGCCCTCTTGGAAGCCCCTCTTTGTTACGATGATCCCATTCACGTCATTAAGGTCATCCAGTACGCCTTTGAAACTCTGGACAACCGAAATAGGAACAGGCCGATTATAATTCTTACACTCAATAGCCACCTTGTGTTTATTGCCAGCAGTCTCATACTCCCAATAAACATCAATCTGATGCTTCTGACCAGAACGTCCTTCTAATTTTACGTCATGGAGCACTTTGGTTGCTTTCACGACATCGGTATTCACCAATTGCTGATAAATTTCTTGCGTAAAACGCTCGTATTCCGTATTCTGGTTCATAGTGCCGATCTTATTCGCAATGCTACGAAGTTACACATTATCGATAGATTCCCCAAATTATGGCATAAAACACGACCTAAAAGAGCGAAAAGGAAAAGACTTACAAATAACGCAAATAAGGAAAGCCGTCACGGTGAGCTGTCAGTTGCTCCGCTCTCTGCGCTTGCT
>ERZ780111.341-NODE-341-length-14081-cov-3.66883_pt1 | contig 14081 bp, 11 predicted proteins | sample MGYA00433084_ERZ780111 | MGnify/ENA primary metagenome ERZ780111 (study PRJEB29588, sample SAMEA2144299) | human gut metagenome | biome: human gut; feature: human-associated habitat; material: faeces | place: Denmark | collected 2008/2010 ... | reverse complement strand
AGGGGGACGGTCTGTGCGAGACGATGAATAACAGAGGGACTAATGCAGCCAATGGCGCAGGTGACAATCCTACCGTCTTGACTCATCCTTATAAGTTCAGCCAGGGATATGGTTGGGTAGGCATCAGCCACTGTGCCGTCTTCGACGATGGCGCGGGCAACTGGTATTATGTATCCCAGCAGCGTTTCCCACAGAATGTAGGTGGAAATGCTTATAGTAACGCCCTGATGATGGGTGGCGTGCGCAGTATCAAGTGGAATGAGAACGGATGGCCTGTTGTCATGCCTGAGCGTTATGGCGCTGTGCCACAAGTGGCTATCAAGGCTAGCGAACTGGTTGGCACTTGGGAAGGTATCGACCTCGCTTATGAGTATGGCAAACAGCGCGTCAGCACCGAATTTACACTCAATGCCGATGGCTCAATGACGGGTGGTACGGCTTGGCCTAATGTGAAGGTATGGAACTTTGATACTTCTTCCAACACCCTCACCATCGGTACTACCAAGCTCAAGGTACAGCGTGAGGTAGACTGGGAGGCTAGTCCTCGCAAGTTGACTATCGTATACTCTGGCGTCAGTGGTAGCAAGAGCTTCTGGGGCAAGAAAAAATAAATGTTAGTTAGTTTTTAAGGTATAAAAGAATCTAAGTAGAATCTTTGGGGGAGTTAAGCAGTGAAGCTATGACTCCCCTTTTTTGTTAAAAAATAGAGAAGATATACAGATGAAACAAACTGCAATGAAATATTTTGGCATTGTGGCGATAGCCATGATGCTAGCGCCAGCTGCGTCTCGTGCACAACAGCCTTTGGTTGTAGACACTCCTTTTGTCCACGATCCCGTGATAGCGTATGAGAATGGCAAGTACTATCTCTACTGCACAGGTCATGGCATCACGCAGATGACTTCCACCGACCGCAAGCATTGGACCATCGTTCCTCAGGGCGTGCTCAAGAACAGCGAGATTCCGGCATGGACACACGACAGTGTGCCTGGTTTTACCACTCATATCTGGGCACCGGATGTTATCCGATTCAAGAACAAGTGGTATCTGGCTTATTCCTGTTCCACCTTTGGTAAGAACACATCTGCCATCGGTTTGCTCAGCAATACCTCCTTATCTGATAAGGATGGATGGAAGGATGAGGGCTGCCTCGTCGCCTCCAAGGGCGATAGAGACAACTGGAATGCCATCGATCCGAATTTCATCGTTGATGAGAAGGGAAATCCTTGGCTTACCTGGGGCTCTTTCTGGGATGGCATCCAGATGATCAAGTTGGATAAGAAGACGATGCATGTCAAGAAGGGCGCCAAGCCTCAGACCATCGCCCGTCGTCATGCCGTGGGCGATACTTCTGCAGAGCCGAATCCTACCTCCAAGTTTGCCGGCACCAATGCCATCGAGGCTCCTTTCATCATGAAACATGGTGGTTATTACTATCTCTTCGTGAGCTGGGATTACTGCTGCCGTGGCATCAAGAGCAACTATCGTGTTGCCGTAGGCAGGAGCAAGAAGGTGGCTGGTCCTTATCTGGATAAGGAGGGTAGGGACATGCGCAATGGCGGTGGTACGCTGATTCTGGAAGGCGATAATAAGTAATATCAGCCGATGGGCCATTGTTCTGCCTATTCCTTCCCCGATGGTGATTACTTCTTCTGTCATGGTTACAGCGTACCGAAGAATGGCGCCAGCATCCTGGTTCAGAAGAAAATCAACTGGACGGAAGATGGGTGGTTGACACTAGAATAAAAAAAGTTCTAATCCTTACTATAAAGCTCTTCTATGAGTATAGAATTGAAGTGTTAAAACAAAGTTAAAATAGCGTTTATTCCACTACGAACGGCAAAAAAGCGGTTTCGTAGCGAAATAAACGCTATTTTCTTTCGCTATTTCCGAAATTAGTCGTATATTTGCAGCGAACCAATTGGGTATGATTATGTGTGAAATAATAGGTAGAAAAAAGGAAATAGCAGAATTGAAGCGTTACTACGAAAGTGGTAGGGCTGAGTTTGTGGCTGTGTATGGTCGTCGCCGTGTCGGTAAAACATTCTTGATTGATGAGGTGTTTCATGATTATATGGTGTTTCATCATACAGGATTGTCGCCTTACGACCGTCGTCGGAAGGTAACCTTGAAAGACCAGTTGCAGAATTTCTATTTCTCGCTTCTTCGTCATGGTATGGAGGATATTGCGCAACCTAAGTCGTGGATGGAGGCTTTCTTTTTGCTGGAACGTTTTTTGGAAACTTGCGATAATGGTTCCCGACAGGTGGTATTTATCGATGAGTTGCCCTGGATGGATACGGCTCGTTCCGGTTTTCTTACGGCATTAGAGGCTTTCTGGAATGGTTGGGGCAATATGCGCCATAATCTGTTACTCGTAGTCTGTGGTTCTGCCACCTCATGGATGCTTGATAATCTAATCAATAATAAAGGAGGATTATATGGCCGTTTGACAGGCGAAATCAAACTGTCGCCGTTTACATTGAAAGAATGCGAGGAGTTTTATCAGAGCCGTGGCATCAAGATGTCCCGTTATAATATTACGCAGGCTTATATGATTATGGGGGGAATTCCTTTCTATATGAATTTCTTTAATCCATCCTATAGTCTGGCTCAGAACATAGATGCCTTGTTCTTTGACCGTCAGGCGAAGCTGGGGGATGAGTTTGACAGGCTCTTCAATTCTGTGTTTGATCATGCAGAAGACAGCATGAAGATTGTGCGCTTTTTGGGTACCCGCCATGCTGGTTTCACCCGTAAGGAGATAGCAGAGCATACCGGTATGAATCCGAATTGTGATTTTACCAAGATGCTGAAAGCCTTGATGGGCAGTGATTTTGTGGTGAAATATACTCCTTTCGGTTTCAGTCAGCGAGAGGAAGTATTATAAGCTTATTGATTCCTTTTGCTGGTTCTGGCTTCATTTTAAGGAGAAGAAGGCTGTAAAGCAAACTGATTACTGGCAGCAGCATTTGAAGGAGAGCGATGTTGCCTCATGGCGTGGCATTGCATTCGAGGAGGTTTGTTTGCAGCATATTTCGCAGATAAAATATGCTCTTCATATTGGTGCTGTGTCTTCGCTGGAATCTTCGCTCATAGTGAAGGGAAGCGAGGAGACTGATGGCATGCAGATAGACTTGCTGATAGACAGGGCTGATGATGTAGTGAATGTTTGCGAGATGAAATTTTATAAGGCTCCTTATGCCGTGACCAAGGGCTATGCTCAGGTGCTGAATAGCCGCTTGCAGGCTTTGGAAGAAAAGAACCCTACCAAGACTTTCCTCCTTACGTATGTGGGAAATTCCGAACTGGTGAGTAATGAATACTCCGATATATTCAGGGCTACAGTAACACTAGATGATTTGTTTGTTTGAATACCCCGAAACTTGTAAAATAAGGCGTTCTGTGTAGTTGAAAACATGTAAAATAAGGCATTCTTCATTATTTTTTCTTATCTTTGCATCCAGATAAAGTAAGAGATATTATGCTGGATAAGAGAAACTTAGAACAGATTCTTTCTGATCAGCAGGGAGAACTGGAGATACGTAGAGGCGAAACTTTGTGTCATCGACCAGAAGAGGCGCAGATAGACTTGGGCAGTACGCAGGCTCAGGTCGTGATAGGTGTGCGCCGTAGCGGCAAATCTACTCTATGCTTCCAGGCATTGGAGAAAGCGGGTGTGAAATACGCTTATGTAGATTTTGACGATGAGCGGTTGGCTAACATCCAGGCAGAAGATTTGAACGATGTTCTGGAAGTGTTATATAAGATATATGGTGATTTCAATTATCTGTTTCTTGACGAGATACAGAACATCGAGGGCTGGCACCTCTTCGTGAATCGTATGCTTCGCAGGCGGATGCATGTCATCATAACAGGTTCTAATGCCAAACTTCTGAGCAGCGACCTGGCTACTCATCTCTCGGGGCGCTGCAAGGAGATACCTTTGTTTCCATTCTCCTTTTATGAGTCTTGTCTGATGAAAGAGGTGGATACGGAAGGAATGACTACCAAGGTACAGGCGTTCAGGAGAGCTGCCTTCGATCATTATCTGAAACAGGGAGGATTTCCTGAGCTGCTCGTTATCGGCGAACACCAGAATTATGTGAAGAATCTGGTAAGCAATATTCTGCAGAGAGATATCGAACAGCGTTTCAAGATAACCTATCAGGCCACCTTCGAGCAGTTGGCTCATCATTTGCTCAATGTGGCTCCGGTCATCGTGTCTCCTTCGGAACTGTCGGCTACACTGGGGGTAAAATCGGAACATACCATCAAGAATTATATCGGCTATATGAAGCAGGCTTATCTGCTGCTGGGGCTTCAGAAGTATTCTGCCAAGAGCAAGATGAGGATAACCCAGGAGAAGGTGTATCCGATAGATGTGGCTTTGATGGATCAGCGAGATAATGCGCTGGTGGGAGAGAATCTGGAATGGAGATTGGAAACCATTGTTTATCTGCAGCTGGTTAGAACTTATAAGCCGCAGGGGTATGATATCTATTACCTGAGCGACCGCTCGGGAGAATGCGATTTCGTGGTTTGCAAAAACAATCAGGTGAAACAAGCCATTCAGGTATCGTATGACATTTCTTCACCCAAGACTCGCAAACGGGAGATTGAAGGATTACTTCTGGCTCATCGCAAGACGCAATGCACCGACCTGCTGCTGCTCACCGACCATGAGTACAACCAAGTTACAGAAAAAGGCCTTGACATCAAGATACGACCTGTATATGACTGGGTTGTGGAAATAGGGAAGAGAATATAGAGATAATATTGAAAAATTGAGAAAAAACAATCGTAATATAAGAAATGAATAAATTAAAAGCATTATTGGGTTTCGCCCCAAAGACTACTACGGTCAAGACGGAGTTGATAGCTGGTATGAGACTACCTTCCTGCCCATGTGTTACATCCTGGCAGCAGGCTTTGGCTGTTTCTGCTCTTCAATTATGTTTTCGGTTAATTAAACGACAGATTTTTCAAAATTATTTTGATTAGTGATATTTAGAGAAAATATTCTTGTTTAAATAGAGGAGTTTCGAAAAAATGGTATCTTTGCAGCGGCTAGAAGTTGGAAAAGTGGCAGAAAATACCCCAAAAAGGGTTGGAAAAGCTCCGTAAAGCCTATAAATTATGGTAAGAAAAAGTGATATAGATATGCTTAACAGAAAGATATACAGCTATTTACACAATTTCTTCAAAATGGAGAAGAAAGCTCTTCTCGTTTCTGGTGCTCGTCATGGTTGGCAAAACCTTCGCTATCCGGAAGGTTGGAAAGGAATGCTTTGCGGATGTAGTGGAGTTCAATTTCCTCAATAATCCTAAGTATAGAGAGGCTTTTAAGTCTCCTTCTGATGCTAAGAAAATCCTCCTGCGCCTTTCTGCCTTGTCTGAGAAAAAACTTATTCCAGGCACAACCCTGGTTTTCTTTGATGAGGTGCAGGAATGTCCGGAGATGGTTACTGCCATCAAATTCCTGGTAGAAGAGGGTAGCTATCGCTATGTAAGTTGTTCATGAGCGATGTAGGATTGTTGGCAAGCCAGTATGCTGCCAATATAGCGATAGACTTACTTACGGGTAAGACAGAAATCAACAATGGAGCCATTTATGAGAATTTTGCTGCACAAGAATTACGTGCCCATGGTTATAATCTTTATTATTTCAATAACAAGAAGTAGGGTGAGCTGGACTTTGTTATAGAAGACAGAGGTGAGGTCTTGCCGATAGAAATCAAGTCGGGCAAGGATTATAAACGTCATAATGCACTCTTTAATGTGATGAACAATGAGGAATACGCTATTCCTCGTGCCATAGTTTTCTCTAATGGCAATGTGCAGGTCGTAGGCAAGATTCTCTATTACCCTATCTATATGTTAATGTATCTTCAACCCGAAATGATAAAGAAACCGATATTCAGATTTGAGCCAATATAGGCTTTTATTATTTTCAAATTGACGATAATGCTGGAGAATGGTCTATATGACACGATGAAAAAGTTGCATATAGAGAGTGTTAAATCTTGGAAAAACGGACAAGAAGAGGGTGTGTCATATTCCATGGCACACCCTCTTTCGTTTATATATACTTGTCTGGTTGGAAAAACTATATAGCCTTTACCTTTATATCATCCAAGAGGAGGCGATTTTTGCCTTTCCCTTTTCCTTTCAGACCACTATTCCATGCAACACCACCCACGAACAGCAGTTGAGTATCCTTGGTGGCTCCCTTAATGCGGAAGGTAAATGTGGCGCCAGGTTGCATCCAAGGATTGTAGTCTTCGCCGTTCTCATTCTTTGAAGAATTCGGATAAACCGTGATATCGAATGTTGCGGCACGATATGATTTCTCATTAACTGTCATATCTACGAGATCCTGACCTTCTATCGTTCCAGGTCCCTCTATCATCACTCTCATGACACCATCATCCTTGGCTCCACCCTTGGAAACATATCCGATACTCTTGAATGTAACTTCCACATCGGAAGTTCCTACTATATTGCTTAATTTTGGCGACAGGGCATCACCAGCCACATTCGTCTTTCCCAGTTTCAGATAGCCGAGTCCACCATACAGACATGGGTTTGAGATGCCTAGCGTAGTCCAGCCATGTGATAATTCTTCTTCTGTCCATACGTCGATACCTTGTTCCGGATAGTTGTAATAATAATCCTCTTTACCTTCCTGCATCCAGTCTAATCTCTCGTTGAGATAGATGCCGGCATCTGCCTGGGTGATGATGGTAGAACTCATGACGGAAGCATATTCTCCCACACCGTTACAGGTCAGGGTGACAGAACGGGTATCATCGTTATTTTTATCGAGAGTAAGATAAACGCTGTCTGTTCCGCAGGAATCTATTTTTATCCAGTTTGGCTGTTGATTCATCTCATCTTTCAACTGAGTAGTCCATTCTATGTTATGACTGACAGGAACCTTGATCTGTCCACCCGTAGCCAGGACCTTATATCCATTCTCTGCATTGGCAATTACAATGGTAGGAACATCAGCAGCTTGCTCTATGGTGTAAGGAACATCCTGTTTCTGACCATCTACAGTAAAAAACAATCGTGCAGAACGGGATGTGAACTCAGTATTTTTATCCACCCAAAAGCGGAAGATGCCATCGGCACTACCTTCGTTGGCGAAGAGATGCACCCATTGTGCATCATCTGGATTTTCCAGTTGAATATTCCAGTCTTTGTTTGAACGGATGACAACTCTCGCCAGTTTAGACTTTGAAATACCAGCTGCTGGTACGTTTACCTGCGTTTGCTCGGTTTCCATTTTGAAGTAGCATGCTTCATCATTGTCGTTTGCGCAAGATGCAAGTAGTGTCATTGCCAGGGAAATGGCAAAGGTAAAGCAACTGGATATGATATTTTTTTTCATCATGATTTTCGTATTTTACTTTTAATTCTTTATTTCTCTATCGCTTTCTTGCTCCACCATACTGGGGTTTTCATATCATTTTCACCGCCCATTCTCTGGAGGGCTTCGTCGGCATGTACTCTGTTGGTAGCTATGGTAGTGCTTGGATAAGCAAAGCGAGTAGGCAGAATCATATCGTTGTACACGCAACCGCTTCCTACTGTGAGTTTCGGATATTCTGTACGGCGATATTCATGCCAGTCTTCCATACCTGTCCAGAAAAGAGCAAGATACTTCTGATTACCGATCAGTTCTGACTTTGCCTCAAGTGTGGTGGCTTGATCCCAGGATGCCAGACTGGAGTTGAGGAAAGTCTGGATTCCTTCTGCCGTAATGGCTAATGTAGGATCAACTGGTGATGCGAAGTCAGACCATTTCTGGAGCGATGCCGTGATGGCTTTTTCATAGTGAGCCTTGGCAACAGCTTCTCCTCCAGGAATCAGTCCTTTGAGTGCGGCTTCGGCAAGGATAAACTCCACTTCGGCATAGTCCATGAACCATTCATCACTGTTGTTACGGCATAGAACCTTATAGTTCAGGTAGGCTGCATTCTTGTCGCCATTGTTTGATTCTTCACCCATGGCAGCTCCGGCTATAGTACCAGCCCAATATTCTCTTTTTTTTCTTCCGATAATTGGCAGGCGAGGATCTGTATATAGGTCAACATTGGCATTGGTTGCATCCTTGATGACCATCATCTTGATCATTTGTTCGGTCAATTTATAACTGCCTGTTGTAAAGGAAGATTCTGTATAGTTGGCATTATCAAATTCGCTTGTATACGGAGCGATGCCGGTATAACGTACAGTGGCATTGTCTTCATTAGCTTCGAAAACAGGATAAGTCTCTGGACTGCTAACTATTTCAGCCATCTTCTGCGCCACATTGTGAGTACCATCCACTATAGTTTCCTGTCGTCCACTGATTCGGCACAACAGTCTGAGATACAGAGAATTGTTGAATTTGCGCCATTTTGCCATATCGAAGTTGTACATTCCGTCTAACTTTCTGTTTTTCTCATTTACGTAGGGTTGTGAGGCATAGATACGGTTTGCCTCTTCCAGTTCGGCACACATCTGCTGATACACACTTTCCTGAGAGTCAAACACAGGTTGTTTGATTCCTTCTTCCGCCTTGAAAGCCTCCTTGTAAGGGATATCTCCATAGATATCGGTAAGGTTTGACATGAACAGAACCTTCATGGTAAGTCCAACCGCCTGGAGATAGGAAGAACCTTGTGCCTTAGCCAGATTGATCATGTTGACATCATTGCTGGCATATCTAGAATAGGTATTCCAAAGAGCCTTCCAGTCCTGATCTCCTATAAAGTAGCGATGTTCCTGACGGGTGGTTCCGCCAGTATGGGCTGTGTGCTGAATGAGTTCATCACACCAAAACCAGGAATAATATGTAAAGAAGTTTGCACTTCCATAGAGAGTTTGCTCAAACATAGCGGAAGCTTCCAATTTGCCGCTCGACACCGTTATCTTGTTAGGATTCGTATTGGTCTCGTCAAAATTATCTGTACAGCTTGCCATAGCAAGCATGCATGCTGCTAAACCGCAGAAATATATATTCATTTTCTTCATAATCAACTTATTGTGTTAGAATGATAATTTTACGTTAACGCCGTATGAACGGGTCATAGGATACGACATAGTTTCGATACCGGAATGAACATCGCCGCCATTTACCATTCCCACCTCTGGGTCGTATTGTGGAAAACTGGTCAGACAGAACAGGTTGGTAGCATAGGCTCCAATCTGGGCAGATTTCACAGGACAGTTTTTCTTACTGAGCCATGTCTTAGGCAACTGCCAGTCGAGTCGTACCATTTTCAATTTGAGGAATGATGTGTTAAACGTATTTTCCTCGGTGTTGTTTCGGTTCCAGACATAAGAGTTGTAATAGGTCTGTATATTGTCCACGATGGTAGTATTCTTGTGATAATTGCCATCCGCATCCTTGTACACTCCATCTACAACAAGGCCATCGTATCTGCCTTCAAGTGAGTTCTTTAACTTTCCCTGATAGGAGAGAGCAAAGTTGGTAACCGAGAAGCAATGGCCTCCATATTGGGCAGAAAATACCATGGCCAAGGTGAGATTCTTATATCTGAAGGTTTGAGTCATTCCGGCTTTCCAGTCAGGATCAACCTTACCGATACGACGGGTAGGGCTAGTATCCAGCATAGGGTAACCATTCTTATCAATCAGTTTCATACCGGAACAGTCAATCTGGTTGCCGTTTTCATCCGTATAGAAGGAACCCTCCGGAGCTCTCTGATAGCCTCTTCCGTAGATATAGTTCATCTGCTGTCCTACGTATGAATATACATATACGCGGCTTCCGATTGTTGTTCCCATACTGGTCTGCAATGGGGTTTGCGGATCCCAGTCGTCTTGCAGTGAAACCAGCTTGTTCCAGTTTTTAGACCAATTCATGTCTATGTTCCATGAAAAGTTTCTGGTCTTTACCGGTGTTCCGGAGAGAGACAGTTCAATACCCTGGTTCGTTATTTTACCCGCATTGATTTTGTATCCTGTAGCACCTGTAATCTGATCGGCAGAAACAGTAAGAATTTGGTTTGTTGAAGCTGTGTGGTAGGCAGTAAAGTCGAATCCCAAGCGTCCGTTGAACATCTTTCCTTCGAATCCTGTTTCCCAACTTGCTACATTCTCTGGTTTCAGATTAGCGTCAGGAATGGTACCCTGCATGGTATAGCTACCTGGATATGAGGTAGATGAATAATACCGATCAAGGGAATAAGGTGATGTATCGTTACCCACATTTGCCCACGAAAGGCGATATTTCAGCATGTTCATCCAATGCACCCTGTTCTGCAGTTTGAGTACACGATCGAGAAGAATACTGGCAGATACAGAAGGATAGAAGAAAGAGCGGTTGCTCTTGCTGAGCGTACTCGACCAGTCGTTGCGTGCTGTCAGATCCAGATAGTATGTGCCGTCCCAACTCATTTCTGCATAACCATAAAAGCTGTTTACAATCTTCTTCGTTTTATTGGCGTAGATATCCGGAATCTCTCCAGATGGCAGGTTGGTAATGTTGTATACGCCATCCATCTGAAGTTTATTGAGAGTGATGTCTGTGCGTCGGTACTTGCGCTCGAGACTATTTCCACCAAAGGCTACAGTCAGTCCGAAACGGTCTTCAAACCAGTTTCTCCTATACTGAAGCAGGAAGTCATGGTTCAGAATATAGGAACGGGTGCTCTGTTCGCGATAGAATCCTGCCTGATAGTTGGGAGTGTACCAAGGTTTTCTCTGGGTACGCCAGTCGTTAGTTATGTCGATAGCAGAACGCAGGTTGAGTGTCAGTCCATTGAGAATTTTGATATTTAGTTGTGCATTTCCGTAAATGCGATTACGATCGAGCGTATTGATCTCTTCGTATGCTGTACGGTAAGGGTTGTACGAGTCGTTAGCAGGATAAACTAGACTATTACCATGGGTGCCATCGGTATTGTTGTAGTTCTCTGCATTGTACCTGCCCTGGAAATATTCATCTTTCCATGCCTTGATAGGATTATTGTTGTATCCCCATACTAAGGCATACATCGGACTCTGTGCGCTATATCCACTGATAGGCAGATTGTCGCTGGACTTATGGTTATAGTTGACATTGGCTGTCAGCTTGATACTCTTGTTGATGGGAGTCTCGAAAGCCAGCGAAACTGAGTTCTGACGATAACCTGTGTTTGGTGTAATCCAGGTGTTTCGGGTGTCATTGATGGATGCTCTTGCCGATGTACCTCTACCATTACCTCCAGCTATACTAATGGTGTTTTTCCAGGTCACACCTGTTTGGAAGAATCCGGTATACCAGTCGTCCGCATATACCCATGGCAGTTTTTCATAGGTACCAGTTTCCCAGTTTTTAGACATATACTGGTATCTCATCTTGCTGGCATCAAATTTCTCTCCGAAAGCATAACGGGAAATATTGCGGTATGTAGCAATACCATCGGGAGCTTCGTTGGCATCCAGTGTCCAGAAGCAGAATGGACTTAATCCATTGTCACTTCCGGCGCCATATTCTTTCTGAAAATCAGGCCAATAACTGGCATAATCAAGTGTGACAGAAGAATTGAGCGTTACCCCGATACCCTTTTTGGTACTTCCTTTCTTGGTTGTGATGACTATAGCTCCATTACCTGCCAGCGAACCATATAGGGCAGTAGCTGCAGCTCCTTTCAGAACGGTAACTGATTCGATATCGTCTGGGTTGAGATCACCAAGACTGCTTCCGAAATCTACCGGAGCATCACCATTGGCATAGTTGGCACCACTTCCAGTAGTTGGTGAGCCGGAATCCATCGGTATTCCATCAATGACGATGAGCGCACTATTGTTGCCGTAGTTGAGCGAATTGTCACCTCTCAGCGTGATTCGCATGCTTCCTAACGGACCGGTACCTGCACCGACCATAGACAGGCCAGCTACTTTACCAGCCATGTTATCCAGCCAGTTTCCACTAACCGTACTGGTCAGTTCATCGTTATTGATTGTTTTCACAGAGTAACCTAATGCCTTTTCCTTGCGTGAGATACCTAAAGCTGTTACCACCACTTCATGGAGCGACTGGTTAGTGAAAGACTCTTTATTATCTTTTGCTACTTTTATTTTTTTGATGTTCCCTTCTGCTCCTACAATTGAGTCATGTGGAGCCATCTGTGCCATTGCGGGAGTAAGACCTCCCATGGAAACAAGGGCAAGACAACCCAAACTCTTTTTCAAATGTCTCATATCTTCTTGAATTTATGTGCTACATTATCTGATATTTACGTTGAATGCTTTTGGTCTTTTCATTTCTTCCGTATAGACATGACCAAAGTTGTCAGTTACCTTGATATTTATTGTACTGTTAGTTTTTGAAGCCTTTGCTTTAAAAAGGTGGGCAGTAGGAGTGGATGGGAAGGTAACCTTTGCTTTACCTCCAGCATTGATGCGTTTGGCATCGTAAGAAATAATGTGAAGCGGGTCATAACCTTCCATGCGGGTTACCTCAAGCGGTTTTCCTTCTTCGGTTACTTCTATCTTCCAGTCAGGCTGATAATTCCAAATATTCAGCAGGATTTCATTATTGCTTTTCTTTACATCATATCCCTGTGCATATATCTTCATATCTTCTTGATATTTAGGAGCATATACTTCTGGAGCAATGTAAGTAGTGTTGAGATCGTAGGCCCTGAACTGGTATTTTTTATCAAAACCGCTGCTTTTATAATACCATTCTGCCTGATTGCCGTTCCACAGATATACGCCATAACCACCTGGAGTTCCGTCGGTACAAGTATTGTTGCCAGACAGTTTACCCGTCCACCACCATGTAGCACAGATAGCAGCAGTATTGTGTTCACGGATATTGTTTCGCTTTTGAACATTATAGTTGACATGTGTATGTCCGGAAAGGAAGTGGACATTGGAGAAATCTGCAAACAGGGCTTCTATCTCACCAGTGTTTTGCAGGTTATCATCATCAATTTCCTGATTACCAACCAGTTTTGGATTACCATAGAGAGGAGCATGGGTAGCTACCATGATAGGGGTGTTCTTATCCTGGATGGAAGCAAGGTCTTTCTTCAGCCATGCGAGTTCCTCAGGAATGACAGTTTCATTATAATTGCGCTGTCCGATGGTTCCCTGCGATGCACCAACATTAAGATATTGTATGTCATCTATAATAATATAATGTACATTACCGGCATTGAAAGAATAATATACCGGTCCGCAGATCTTAATCCATTCATCTTCAGCCTTTCTGTCGTCAGGGAAGTAAGGATCGTTATCGTGGTTTCCCATACAATGGAAGAAAGGAATCTCTATTTTCTGCAATTCCAGGAAAGTTTCCTTGATACCATAATTGTTGGAATACCAGAATCCGTCCCAGCTTTCATCACCCAAGCTGATGCCATATACTTTATATCCCTGCGAGCGCAATTCCTGTGCTGTCTGGTTGATGTCTGCTGCTACGCTTTCAAACTGATTGATATCATTATTTCGTTTTGCCAGATGAAAATCCGCCATAGCAAGTACAGCATGCTTCTCATTATTCTCTTTGTTGAGTTTGAAATCCACCTTCTCGGTTATGTTGGTATCTTTAGTTGACAGACGCTTGAAAAACTGTGGTTGGTTTCCAATGACGGTTGTTTCATATCCAGAAGGGATTGAAATGAAGACATAGCCGTATTTCTTTTTAGAAAGGAGACTGTATTCTCCATTATCGTTGGTTTTTACAACTTCCACACCGTCAGAAACCACTGCATTTGCGATACCTTTACCTTCGCAGGTTACCTGACCAATAATATTTACCTGTTCTTTCTTGTGTGTGCCGACACCTTCTATATCAGCACCAGTGCTCTTTTCCGAGCAGGCTGTCATAGGCAATGATAATGCCACAGACAACAATAAAGTTACATAAGTCCTCATTATAATACTGTTTAAAATTATGGGTGCAAAATTATAGTGGTTTTATTTCTATGAGGTTTCTAAACGGAATAACGTAGAAGATGCCATGTAGAAATGCTTTGTGGATGTAGTGGAGTTCAATTTCCTCAATAATCCTATCTATATGTTAATGTATCTTCAACCCGAAATGATAAAGAACCCTATATTCAGATTTTAGC
>ERZ780111.331-NODE-331-length-14344-cov-6.05858_pt1 | contig 14344 bp, 8 predicted proteins | sample MGYA00433084_ERZ780111 | MGnify/ENA primary metagenome ERZ780111 (study PRJEB29588, sample SAMEA2144299) | human gut metagenome | biome: human gut; feature: human-associated habitat; material: faeces | place: Denmark | collected 2008/2010 ... | reverse complement strand
GGCTTTCCCTGCCCGCCAACTCCGGCCCGGCATCTGATGACCTGTCTCAATCCCCCTAACCCCCTTTTCAAGGGGGCACATCAGGGCCTACGGGCTTTCCATCGCCGCAGTGGCTTTCCCTGCCCTCCAACTCCGGCCCGGCATCTGATGATGCCTTGGTAACCCTTCGGACTGTTCGTCAAGCGCGAATAGACTCTAATAGGAGGAAAGCACTAAACCGCCCTGATAAACGGAACCAATGAGCATATCCCTAAAGTTTAAAAATACCTGTAATCTATTGAACTATAGGTCATTGTGTGGAGTTAAGCCGGCATTCAATTATGCTCACTCCCATAAAATAACATGGGGATGAGCATCTTTCTGTTTGGGTTACAAGTTGCGTAACTAATTGTGGGATAGTGGATTGGATAGGTGTTTGCACTACTGTCGATATGCTCATTGGTACGAAAAACAACTCAGGATAAACATTCATAGTTCCAATCAACTACTACTCCTATTTGCAGCCAACATCGTGTTCAAAGCCAACATCGTGATTTTTCCTTTACAGCCTACGCTGTGAATTCTCAGGCCGGTAAATTCACAGTTACAACATTCCCCGGAGCAAATCTCTGTCTATTTGTATAATCCTGGACAATGTCGGCAGAGATATTCCATAACGCCGTCTCATTATCGATGCTAAAGATATTCTTTCTTCTACTGATAACTGCATAATACTTTTCTTTCCGTATTTCTCACGAATAAAGATATCTCTCGACGCACAAAGTTCATCATCACTATACCGGCTCTTGGTTAATATCCCAGTGTCAGCTTCAAGTTCGGCATCATTGTTTTTAAGAATGTAGTATAGAAGCTGCATAGGGCGGACGAATATTGTTTCAACTGTCTTGTAATCAACATAGTCGCCGGGGAAAATCATACCATTCATATCTATACGCCATTCAGCAGGAAATTTACAACGACTTCCAGTTATTTCTCTCATTTTGACGACAGGCAGACTTGATATCGGTGTATAATTATGTAACACGAATGAGCGTGAAGCAAAGTACAAATTTGTGGAACTCCACCTGTATTCTCCAGGCATAATCTGAATACCGGCAGAAATCGGATTCCTTAAAACATAGGCGATGGCGCGGACACAATAATTAGGGTCTGACATTTCTTTACACCCAATATCAGCCCCGTTCAGATTACGTTCCATTCCATATTTATTCTTCAGGTATTTGCCGATAAGAAGTTTATAGTGTTTCATAAATGATAGTCCATCGTCTTTTTCGCAGTCGAGAATAAAGTGAACGTGATTATTCATAAGACAGAAAGCAAGAATCTTGACATCTATGTATTGTATCTTGCAGATAGCAATGGCGTTCATTCCATAGCTATAGTCTTCGTTAGATGAGAAAATGATGTTTTTCAACAATCCGTTTGTGCAAAAATGATAATACATTGTTTTTTACGCAAAATAAGGAAAAACTATCCGTGTTCAGAAAATGAAAACGCATTATTTGAAATAGTTGCCTTAGGTGCACGTACAAGGCTGGTTTTATTCGATGGGAAAGGCAACATTTGCCGCAAATAAAGTCTTTAAAGCTCAAAGGAAATCACTTGTAGTATGCAACCAGCAATAGGTCAATTTCGGAACGCAATTATATACTAGGGATTGTCGTTTAATATTTTCAATTTGACCGAAGCAGCCGACTGATCCCATCCATTTCTACGTTCGGGTCACCAAATTTACGTTTTTATATCTCATTCCGGTCGTTTCGGCCGGATTTTTTGTCCATTCTCAATGACAGGGGTGCAGTTCCCCTGTGAAAGCACTTTTCCATGTGCATATTTTCGTTTCAGGAGGCCGCCAGCTGTGCTCTCTGCTCTATCCTGTCTGCCAACTGCACCACGTTCGCCGTGTGGATGCCGAAGAAGATGTACAAGATTTCCGTCAGCTTCGTCCGGGCCTTGACCCGCCTCAGGTCGTAGTGCTCCTTCTGTGTGCCGAACGAGCCCTCCATCGCTGTCGCCCTCACCCTGGCAAGTTCCTTTCTGACAAGGTCTTTCTCCTTCTTCTCCTCGCTGAACGGCCGTCCTCGCTTCACGAACGAGGTCTGTATCCCATTCTCCTTGCAGTAGTCCCTGTTTTCGGTTCCGGCATAACCGGTGTCTCCTCCCACTTTCTTTGCTTCAACTCCGAACAACCTCTTATGCATCTTCAGGCAATGTATCAGCCTTGTACCCTCATTGAAGGCATTGAAGGACAGTTTCTCGATGAATGAGATTCCGTCGACCAGTATGTTGTTCACCTTCGCTCCGAACTCCACGCTCTTTACTTCCTTGCCCCTCACTATCGGTCTCACATACGGCTTGCTGATGCTCACTATCCTGTTCGGAATACTCTCTCTGCAGTCCTTGCTCTGGAAGTGGTTCTTCTGCTGGCGGTACATCTTCGTGATGATTTCCAAATCACCTTTCTCCCTGGATGTCAGCAGACTCTGCGCGTCCTCATAGGCACGTTCCATCTTGCGGATCTCTTTCAATATCTTGCCCAATAGTTCCAGAAGCCTACGAGTTATCTTCCTTGTCTGGCTCTTGCTATGCTTGCGTTGCTTCCTGAATGCCAAGTTCGCCTTCTGCACGTCAATGAACTTTGTTCTCGGACGATGGATTCCCAACCTCCTGCTCAACTCGCACATCGTCTCGTAACTCTTCTCTATCCCTTCCCACAACAGCTTCGGGTCCATCGGATACCTCATCTCGCTCTCATAGCAGGTCGCATCCGTGTACATCGTATCCAGGTTCTGCATGTATGGCTTCCACTGTTCCGCCAGGATGTCCTGCAACTGCTGTATCTTCAGTTTTCCGGCAAGCTCCAGCATTATGTCATCCAATAGTTAGTAGTTTGTCAGCGGACGAGCCGGATCTATTATCACGTCGCAGAACATCTGGTAGTGGATGTTGCCGTTCAACTGCTCCATCAACTTCGGACAACTCAGACCCGTGTACATCTTCAGGAACATCAATGCCACTTTCCCCTCATGTGTGAAGTACGACTTGCGCCCCAATTTCGGTCTCATGCTCTTGCTGACAAGCCCGAAGCTCTCTGCCATCTCATGGAGCGGAAGCAGCTTCTTCATCCTGCCCAATTCACTCTTTTCAAACGTTGATCTATAGAGGTCATAAAAATCGAACTCCGAGAATCCGATATTTGGTGCTATTTCAGCAAAATTTCGTACCTTTGACATGCAGATTTATTTTGCGATTCCTCCAAATTCAGCTTTCCACGGCCTGTTGGAGGAATTCTTTTTCTCCATATCAAAGATACAAAAAATTTAACACATTAGCAATCAATTCGTTAGGAAAAGATTAACATTTCCCGACAGTCCCTATACTATTTACACCAAAAATAAAATTTTCATTTGAACTTTCCAAATCAGCATAATAATTATCTGAATTAAGATAACTATATTTGCAACCGAATTTGAGTGTTTGCACTCTTTTCGGACATACAGCCTAATCGTCGTCGAACTACCACAACAAGGCCATAAAGGCTGATAATCAACTTACCCAATGGGTGAAGTGTGTCCTGCGTCATAGACGTAGAACCGCTCCTATGGGTAAGTTGGCTGTGGTAGGCCATGACGACGTTAGGCAGTGGTTCTACGTCTTTTTCGTTTTTTACCGTTGCCGTTTTACAGATTATTGTCTAACTCAAATAAAATGTAGAATGGAAACAAAAGCATTTAAAACATTCCTTTTGACGGCATTATTTGCCGTTGTTAGTTTAATGAGTTCCGCACAGATTATAAGTGCTGATACGTTATCACAGCAAGACAGTATTACTGCCAAAGTAAATAGTACACCGCAAACTGCTGCGGAAAAGCGCAAGGCAATGCTTACTCCGGAGTATTACACTAAATTCTTAGGAGCGTCGTTCTTCACTATTGCAACCATAGAAAAAGAATTTGATGTAGTTCCTGTCCGTATTCTGGACTTGACATTCTTCTATGACTTTGGAGATTGCTTCGTTGGAATGGAATCCAACACAAAAGGCGTAGTAATACAAATGACCTTGAGGTTATTCTCAGACGCAGCTGAGGAGTTCATACAGAAGGCTATTGATTACGGTTATAAATACGTGGCCAACGGCAAGAATGTGAATGTACGTTCCAATACAGGAAAACTACTACCCGATGTCTATGGCACTAAAGTAAAATGCTATCGTAAATCAACTGATAACGGAAATGTCTATTTAGAAGTTTCTACGAGTAGTAAATACGCTAATGAATATGAAATAGCAATCTTTAGAGCCCAATAGTTGTAGGTAATGACCTCATACTTCTGCAAAGAATAAAAGAGGAGGCCGACCCAAAGGGTCAGCCTCATTCGATTTATGTTCTTCGAGCTAAGTAACCGGTAAAGATAACCGAATCCTTAGCCGAAAAGTGATTACAACTGTGGACCAGCCTTAACGAGAGCCTTGCCTGCGCGGTTGCCTTCGTATTTGCCGAAGTTCTTGATGAACCTTGCAGCGAGGTCCTTAGCCTTAACTTCCCAGTCAGCAGCATTTGCGTATGTGTCGCGAGGGTCGAGGATGTGAGTATCAACACCCTTGAGCTCTGTAGGAACTACGAAGTTGAAGTAAGGGATAGTCTTGGTAGGAGCGCTGTCGATGCTGTGATCGAGGATAGCGTCGATAATACCACGGGTATCACGGATAGAGATACGTTTTCCAGTACCGTTCCAGCCAGTGTTTACGAGGTAAGCCCTTGCACCGCTCTTCTTCATGTGGCGAACGAGCTCCTCAGCATACTTTGTAGGATGGAGTTCGAGGAATGCCTGTCCGAAGCAAGCAGAGAATGTAGGAGTAGGCTCGGTGATACCGCGCTCTGTACCTGCAAGCTTAGCTGTGAAACCTGAAAGGAAGTAGTACTTTGTCTGCTCAGGATCGAGGATAGATACTGGAGGAAGTACACCGAATGCATCAGCTGAAAGGAAGATAACCTGTTTTGCAGCTGGAGCATGTGATACAGGACGTACGATGTTGTGGATGTGATAGATAGGGTAAGATACACGAGTATTCTCGGTAACGCTCTTGTCTGCGAAATCGATCTTGCCGTTCTCGTCCACTGTTACGTTCTCGAGGAGAGCGTCACGGGTGATGGCACCGTAGATATCCGGTTCTGACTCCTTGTCGAGGTTGATGACCTTAGCGTAGCAACCACCTTCGAGGTTGAAGATACCGTTGTTGTCCCAGCCGTGCTCGTCGTCACCGATGAGGAGACGCTTAGGATCTGTAGAAAGGGTTGTCTTGCCAGTTCCTGAAAGACCGAAGAAGATAGCGGTGTTCTCACCGTTCTTGTCGGTATTTGCAGAGCAGTGCATAGAAGCGATGCCCTTGAGAGGCAGGAAGTAGTTCATCATAGAGAACATACCCTTCTTCATCTCACCACCATACCAAGTATTGAGAATAACCTGCTCGTGTGATGTTACATTGAAGAGTACAGCAGTCTCAGAACGGAGACCGAGCTCCTCATAGTTCTCAACCTTTGCCTTGGCTGCGCAATATACTACGAAGTCAGGCTCCTGATCGAACTCTTTCTGGTTCTTAGGACGGATGAACATGTTAGTAACGAAGTGAGCCTGCCATGCAACTTCCATAATGAAACGAACCTTCATTCTGGTGTTCTCGTTTGCACCGCAGAAACCGTCAACTACGAAAAGTCTCTTGCCGGAAAGCTGTTTTACAGCGAGCTTCTTGCAGGCTTTCCAAGTCTTCTCTGAAGCAGGATGGTTGTCGTTAGGATACTCTGGAGTGTTCCACCATACGGTGTCCTTAGAGGTCTTGTCCATAACGATGTACTTGTCCTTAGGAGAACGTCCGGTGTAGATACCGGTCATAACGTTGATGGCACCGAGTTCGGTCTCCTGACCTTTCTCATAACCGGTAAGCTCCGGTCTTGTCTCTTCGTTGAAGAGAACTTCGTAAGATGGGTTGTAAAGGACTTCTTTTACACCTTTAATTCCATACTTGCTTAAATCCAATGTTGGCATAATGTAAATAATATGTTTAAAATATTATAACTGATTTCTTTTTTCAAATCGCCTGCAAAATTAAGACAATTTTATGATTACTGCCACATTTGCAGACTTAATTTTTCGTATTTTTGTAAAAATTCCAACCCCAAACGTATGCAAAAAATTTGCCATATGAAGAAGATAAGGAATATAAATTGTTTTACCACGACTTTCCTAAGTAATAATATATTATGGAGCCGATAGACATACTTGAACAATACTGGGGATATTCCTCGTTCCGTCCGATGCAGGAGAATATAGTGCGCACGGCATTGTCCGGAAAAGACGTGCTTGCCATCCTTCCTACAGGCGGCGGAAAATCAGTCTGTTTCCAAGTCCCGGCTCTTATGAAAGACGGCATTGCACTGGTCATTACGCCGCTTATCGCACTTATGAAAGACCAGGTGCAGAACCTGAACGCCAGAGGCATCAAGGCCGTAGCCATCTATGCCGGAATGACCCGCTGGGACGTGGACCTCGCCCTTAACAATGCCGCATACGGTGACGTGCGCTTTCTGTACATATCCCCTGAGCGCATAGGCACGCGACTCTTCCAGTCCTACATCCCGGTCATGAAATTCAGTTTCATAGTCATTGACGAGGCGCATTGCATATCCCAGTGGGGCTACGACTTCAGACCAGACTACCTGAAAATCGGGGAGTTGCGCGATCAGGTGGACTCGCCGGTGATAGCATTGACAGCGACAGCGACGCCGGAAGTGGCCGACGACATCATGGAAAAACTCAAATTCCGTGAAAAGACATTGATCCGAAGCGGATTCGAACGCCCTAACCTTTCATATATAGTGCGCAAATGCGAGGATAAGATGGGTCAGATGCTGAATATCTGCAACGGCGTGAAGGGCACCGGAATCGTTTACGTCAGAAGCCGGAGCAAGACTGAAGAACTCGCAGCCGCGCTTTCCGCCCACGGAATCTCAGCCTCATTCTACCACGCCGGACTGGGTCACGAACTGAGGATGCTCCGTCAGGAAGAGTGGAAAAGCGGGAAAACCAGAGTCATGGTCTGTACCAATGCCTTCGGAATGGGAATTGACAAGCCGGATGTGCGCTTCGTCATTCACGCGGATATGCCCGATTCTCCGGAAGCGTATTTCCAGGAAGCCGGAAGAGCGGGACGTGACGGCAAGGGCTCATACGCCGTGCTGTTGTGGAACTCTTCTGACGTGAAGAGGCTCAGACAGATAGAAACAGTCTCATTTCCGTCATTGGAATACGTGGAGGACATATTCCACAAGGTGTTCGCGAACAGCAATTTCGCTTACGGACAGGGACTTGGATGCCAGGTGAGGTTCGATCTCATAGAGTTCTGCAAACGGTTTTCGCTGAACCGTTCCTCTGCCTACTACGCGATCAAATATCTGGAAAGAGAAGGACATTGGACTTATACTGAGGACATTGAGGCCCCGACAAGAGTCCGCATAGCCGTAAACAGGGACGACCTGTACGATGTGGAATTCAGCGACAGGACAATGCTGGACGTCCTGGAAGTGCTTATGCGCCGCTATGACGGAATATTTTCATTCTCGGTCCCTATCGAAGAAGACTACGTGGCCCAGCGGTGCTCAATCACGGTCCCGAACCTCAGGCAGACATTGTACAACCTCTCCCTCGAGCACGTGATAAAATACATTCCGGGGCAGCGTGCAGATGTGCTGACCCTTCATAGTGAACACCTTACGCCCGGCAACGTGAAGCTTTCCCCGTCCCGCTACAAGATGTTGAAAGAAACTTGGCACAAGCGTATGGAAACCATGGTGGAATACGTGAGCGAGGAGAATACCTGCCGTGCCCGCTTCCTGCTTTCGTACTTCGGCCAGACCGAGTCCGCGAACTGCGGCCGTTGCGACATCTGCCGCGAAGGAAAAGCCTCTGAGGACGCTGCCCAGCCATCCGGCGGTGCCAATGAAAAAGTCAATGAAAAAGTCAATGAAAAGAATTTGACTGCCGAGGCGCTTACTGCTTTTGTCAATGAAACAATGCAAGGCGCCTACACGCTCCGTGACATCAATGCCAGGTTTGCTGATCCCTCCGCATCCTATTCTCCTGATTATCTGACCATTCTGCGCGAACTCATAGACACCGGCAAGGTGCCTCCCTACAAGAACTGACAGGCGCAGAAGGATTCCGTAAGGAAGAAATGCAGTCCGTCACAGAACCCTATCCCTCGATGACAAGCCCGTCGAAAGCCGGCTTTATATCAATATCGGGAGCCAACTCCTGCAACTGTCCGCAGAACTCCGGATATGTAGGAAAAGTATGAGACAGATGAGTCAGCCAAGTGTGCTCCGCTCCGATTTCCCGTGCAAGGTCAATGGCTTGATACAGAGAGAAATGCGAATGATGAGGCTTGTAGCCTACCGTATTGAGCGTAACATGCTTCAGCCCTTTCAGCTTGCACAGCTCGCTCTCCGGCAGCAGACTCATATCCGTTATATATGCAATGTCACCGAATCGGAACCCCAGGACCGGCATCTTGTCGTGCATTCCTCGGATCGGAATGATCTCAACCCCCTTTCCAGTAGGAGAAGAAAGCCCTCCGTGAAAGTCAATGTCATCTGCGACACTGGCAGGCGTTGCATTCCTGTTGTCAGTCGGGATGTGGTTCCCGTCCGCATCTACATAACAATAGCCGACATCATGCACCCAGACCAGTTCCCTGTCATCATCTCCAGGCTCCACGAAAAACGGCCTCTCATCTATCAGATGCACGTGCCATTCAGGAGCGCCAGGATATTTCTTCTCAGCGAAAACATAGTCGTAACTCTCTCGGAGTGAGTCCAATACCGGCTCTTCGCAATATATCTCGGCAGCCCTGCGGTCGATGTAGTTCAATGATCTGACATCATCCAGACCACCTGTATGGTCCCTGTGGCTGTGCGTGAGCAGTATCGCATCCAAGTGCGAAACCCCCTGCCTGAGCATCTGCATTCTGAAATCAGGACCCGCATCCACCAGGATAGTCAGCCCTCCATACTCCACCAGAGCAGCTGATCTGAACCTTTTGTCGTGCTGGTCAATGCTTTGGCATACAGCGCATTTGCACCCTATGATAGGCACACCCTGCGACGTTCCGGTGCCGAGAAAAGTCAGCCGCGCCTTCATAAAGTCACCTCCACAAGTTTTCCCGCGAGCGATTCGTCCCAATTCCGTTCCACCCTTATATAGTTGCCGGTGTAACCGCTCATCTTCCCGTCAGTGCAGCTCTCCTCGAAAAGCACCTTCTCCTTCACACCTTTCTGAGACTCAATGAATTCCTCATTCAGACTGCGGCACAGCCCCTCAAGCATCTCCACACGTTTGGTCTTGACGCAGTCCTGCACCTGGTCTTTCCGCATTGCCGAGCGGGTCCCGGCCCTTCTCGAGTAAGGGAAAATATGTATGAACGCAGGTCTGATCCTGTTTTTGAGGAAGTCGTACGTCTCCTGGAACAGTTCGTCAGTCTCACCGGGCAGACCGGCTATGACGTCTATTCCGAAGAACACCGAAGGCTTCAAACTGCCGTCAGGATATGTCTCGCCCGGCTCAGGATTCATCTTGCTGCGGATATAGTCTATCTTCTCAGCGAAAAATTCTGTGGTATATTTCCTTCCCACATCCTTCAGAACCGTGTCGCTGCCACTCTGGAGCGGAATATGGAAATGCGGCTGGAACTTGGTCCCTGACGCGATCCAGTCGATGATGTCCTCTGTCAGCAGATTCGGCTCAATCGATGAAATCCTGTATCTCTCAATACCTTCCACCGCGTTCAGCCTCTTCAGCAGCTCCAGGAAACTCTCCCCGCTTTTCCTGCCGAAATCACCGGTATTGACCCCGGTCAGCACAATCTCCTTCACACCTGCTGCCGCAATCTTTTCAGCTTCGCTGACAGCCGTGTCAATGCTTATGCTCCTGCTCCTGCCACGTGCAAACGGAACAGTGCAGTAGGCGCAGAAATTGTCGCATCCGTCCTGCACCTTCAGGAAAGAACGCGTGCGCTCCTCGCCGCTCGAGTAAGCCGCGAAAGTGGCGCTGTCAGAAGGCATTGTCCTGTACTCATTTTCATCAGGTCCGGCCGAGGCTTTTCCGTCAATGAGATCCAACGTCTTCTTTACCAGCGAACTCTTCTCATCAGCGCCGAACACCAGGCTGACGCCTTCCAGGGCCTCCACTTCCTGACGTTTGAGCTGGGCATAGCAGCCTGTCACGACAATAGTCGCCTCAGGCGCGGTCCTGTGGATCTTGCGGATGATGTTTCTGGATTTCCGGTCGGCATGCTCCGTAACTGAACACGTATTTATAATATATAGGTCAGCCTTGCTGTTCCATGGAACGGATTCGTAGCCGGCCCTGATGAAATTTCTTTCGTATGTAGAGGTCTCGGCATAGTTCAGTTTGCAGCCGAGAGTGATATATGATGCTTTTTTCGTCATAGCAGTATGTCAATGTCCTAAAAGGGATGCCTCAATGTCCTAAAATGAGGAATACGCATGGCCTCTTACCTATGACCTCGTTCTTGCCGGCAGCGAATTTCTTCCACTCCGCAATAGTCTTGGTCCGGATAAATGCGTCAGGCATAGTGATATTCGCCGCAATACACAACTCGGTATTGTTCTGGCAGATGTTCAGTATGTCGGCAAACAGAGACTCGTTCCTGTATGGCGTCTCTATGAAAATCTGAGTCTGATGCTCAGAGGCAGAACGCCTCTCAAGCGATTTCAGCGCCTGTCTCCTCTCGTCAGTCTTGGCCGGAATGTAGCCTGAAAATGCGAATGCCTGCCCGTTCAGTCCTGAGGCCATCAGTGCCAGCATCAGGGAGGACGGCCCCGAGCACGGCACGACCTCTATACCTTCTTTATGGCAGAGACTTACAAGCTGGGCACCGGGATCAGCCACTGCAGGAAGACCGGCTTCTGTAATCAGGCCGACGTCCTTTCCGTTTTCAAACAAGGTCAGCAGAGCCCTTACCTCGTCAGGCTTGGTGTGCTCGTTAAGCTCGTGAAAATCAAGTTCCTGTATATGTCCTTTCAGCCCTGCAGCCGACAGATACCTTCTTGCAGTCCTGGTCGCCTCCACCACGTAAGTGTCCAGTTTCGGCAGCATTGACAATACTCCTTCCGGTATGACTTCCTTCGGGTCGTTCTCCCCGAGCGGTGACGGTATCAGGAACAGTCTTCCCCTGTCATTTTTTCTTTCCATTTGTTCTCTTTTTCTTAGGCTCCTGAGCCTCTATTTTTATTCTGACTTTTCTTTCGTTCTGTATCTCCTGCTGTCTGGCAGCCTCCAGTTCCTGCTTTTTCTTCTTGCTGCGGAACAGGTTGCGCAGAAATTCGCCTATGGAATCGTACTCTTTCTGGTAGGTCAGACCGACTCCGTTCCTCTGCGAATTGTCCAGATAGTTAGTGTACTGGTCCGCCGAGTGCGAGAACAGGTTCAGCCTGAGCGCGCCCGGTTTGTCGAGTTTCACGTCAATGTCAAGGTCTCCCACGACCTCGCTTCCGGATGTGTTGGAACTGTACTGCCGGTTGCCGATGGTGCCGTTCACGATTACCCTGTTGTTGAACAGTGCAGTGGACAGAGCAACGTCGAAGATGTCGCTTCCACTTGCATTCTGCTGATAGTCAAGTCCGAAATCGACCGGAATGTTCAGTTTCTGCAATATGTTGTTCAGCTGCGCGGACATGATTTCCGAGACATTGGAATAGAGCATTGTTGAAGACGTGTTCGTGATGCCCGATTGCTCGTCCGGCAGGAAACTGTTGCTGATGAGCAGTGCCAACAGCTGTTTCTGGACCTTGTCCTGCGTGTTGAGGGCACTCTCCACCTTGTTCATTGTAGTCGGGTCGAGGTCCGGGATGTTTATTGAGAAGCCCAGTCTCGGGTTGCGGATCTTGTCGGTTATGGAAATGCCGCATTCGACTGTCCGCCTTGCCGTGGACGTGGTATCAGCGATAAGCGTGCCAACAGAAGCCTTGGTCTTGTATAATGCATTGATATTCAGGTCGCTGTCCATAACGTCGCCGTTGAATCTGACGGAGCTGCCGTTCTGTATGGTGAAGTCCCTCTTGGCGATGCCCAATGCGACGAAATGATAGGTTCCGCTAGTGATGATGTAGTTTCCGTTTATGCTGAACGTCCCCGCTGAAGGCCTGATGTCCAGGTCAATGACTCCGTTTCCGTTGCCGCTCAGGATGTTGCCCGCGTCCTTGTCTATTTCAATGCTGGCAGTAACGTCCGGTGTGGCATTGATATGAAGCCTGATGCCGAGGCTGTTGGCCTGTTTCTCCTTTTCGCGCAGCCTTTCCATCATCGCCTCATAAGGGTCAATGAAGATTTCCCTGTACGGTTCCTTGAAAGTCAGCAGGTTGGACTTGCCGCTTGAGGACGATGAACTTGTCGGAATATGGAATTCGCCACGTCCTGCGGTTCTTGCATCGGCTGACAGCAGAATCGAGTTGAGCGGTCCGGTGACAGACAGGTTTCCGGTAGCGGAAAGGCCTCCGTAGAAGAACGGGTTGTCCTTCTCGGCCAGGTTCAGGACTTCCATCTCGTTGAAATGTATATTGGTGTCGAAAGTCATGTCTCGGAAATGGTTCCAGCTGATGCCGCCGCTCACCGTACCTGTCTTGCCGAATCTGTCATTGACCTTTACGTTCTGGAATTTCACGCCGTTGCTGTCCAGTGATACCGGGCCGTCAGTGATGTAACCGACATTGGTAAAGTCCACTTTCAGCAATGTGTTTTCCAGCCTGAGGTCTTTGCTGCTGATATCCAGTGCACTGTAAGGGCCGCTGAAGGCGATGTCGCCGGATATCTTGCCGTCGATTTCGCTGAACAGGGAACTCAGGAACGGCATGGCATATCCTGCATTGAGGCCGTCGAGCGAAATGTTTCCCTCCACCTGCCTGCTTGACGGGTAGAAATTGCCGAATGCATCGAATGTCTTCTTTCCGTCCAGCAGGTTGCGGCATACGTAGTTGAAGCCCTGCCTGCCCTCGTCCCAGACTCCTGCCACCTTCACTTTCCCGGCTCTCTGGCCGCCGAACATGGTCGAATCGCAAGTGAGATGCAGCAAGATGCCGGCTTTCCGGATGCTGGACGATGTCACCATGGCGCGCCCGGTCAGCAGTCCCTGAATGTCCATTTCCCCGTTGCCGGTGAAGTAGTTGGTCAATGAGATGTCGAACTTGTCCAGACTCACCCGGAGCGTGTCCGGTTCTGCTGACGACCAGCCTCCGTCTATATTGATCGCCTGGTTGTCCCCGACAATCCTGAGCGAATCTACCTTTATATGATTGTCGTGCAGGTCAATGTCGGATGATGCGATGTTCCACAGCTTGGATTTGAGGTAAATGTATGATGGTCTGAACATTGTCTTCAATGACAATGAATCGTCCTCGTCCCTGTACAGCATTCCGTCGAGGAAAAGCTCGCCGCGGCTGGCGAGTTCCTCTTCATTGTCATAACTGATGCCGACGCGGAGAGAATCATTGTCGGCAATGAGTTTTACGCTGGACTTGCGCATCAGTGCCGGTCTGGCCATAATCTCGTCGGCGAGAAGATCTCCGCTAAGTTTTCCGTCAGCGTTATTTATCCGTAACTTGATGTTCTTCAGGTATTTGTCCCTTAACGCTATTCGTCTGGAGTTCAGCGAGGCGGACATTTTTCCGTCTCTGTCAATGCCGAGTTTCAGAGCCGTGCTGTCGGCCACATACACTCCAGGTGCGAAAAATGAAAGCACATCCCGTGTGTCGTGGAGCCTGAGCGATACATCGTATGAGTTGCCGGTCCAGGTCTCTTCGTTTTTCCGGTACAATGACGGGAGCTCCCGTCTTGTGGTCGCTGTCTGCAGATCCCGGATGAAACTGTTGAAGAAGCGGCTTCCCACGAAGGAGCCGTCCGCGAATTTGGATTTAAGGCTTACACGGTTCACGTCGTCGCTGGCGTGTGAGGAAATCTCGATGTTTCCCACATTGTGAGCCCCGTGCTCGTCCTCAAGCACCATATTGTCAATGCGGATGTTTCCCAGGATGTCTTCTCCGCTGACTCTCGTGAAGTTGGCCTGAGTGCGCAGGCTCATGCGTGATGTCTTTCGCTTGTCGATGTTGAGGGCATGCAGGTCTGCATATCCGAGGTTTGCATAGAACTGATACAGAGCGTTTTGTGTCTTGGATGACAGCGAGAATATACCCTGGAACAGGAAGTTCAGGTTCGGGTCGCTGCATACTATACGTCCGTCGAAAGCGCTTTGGCTGAATGTGCCGTCTGCCGCAATGTT
>ERZ780111.330-NODE-330-length-14345-cov-16.257_pt1 | contig 14345 bp, 9 predicted proteins | sample MGYA00433084_ERZ780111 | MGnify/ENA primary metagenome ERZ780111 (study PRJEB29588, sample SAMEA2144299) | human gut metagenome | biome: human gut; feature: human-associated habitat; material: faeces | place: Denmark | collected 2008/2010 ... | reverse complement strand
CAAAGATGCCTTTGTTTCTCAAAAATATTCGTATTTTTGCGGATGAAAACGAATATGACCTTTTTTTAACTTTAGAGATATGACTACTAAATGGAACTTTCGTATAGGTTCTCTATACCTTATTATATTATGCAGCCTGCTTCTTTGCTCGTGTGGTAACAAGCCCAAGAAGTATATTATCGGCGTTTCGCAATGCTCTATGGATGCTTGGCGAGAGAAACTGAACAGCGAGTTGCAGACAGCCGAGTATCTCAATGACTCAATAGAGGTGCGTCTGGCTTCTGCCGATGACGATAATGACAGTCAGCTGTCGCAGATCAATTACTTTATCGACCAGGGTGTCAGTCTGCTCATCGTTTCTCCCAATCAGGTGAATACTATTTCGCCTGCCCTCGAAAGAGCACAGCAGAAGGGCATTCCTGTGATTCTTGTCGATCGTAAGACGCAATCGAAGAAGTATACTGCTTTTATCGGTTGTGACAACTATCTGTTGGGTAAATTGGTTGGCGATTATATCGCTCAGCGCCTGAATGGAAAGGGACGTATAGTAGAGATACGTGGTCTTGACAATTCTTCTCCTGCCATCGACCGCCATCGCGGTTTTGTTGATGCTTTGAATGCCTATCCCGATTTGCAGATTGTGGCTTCCGAATCGGGTGACTGGAAGGAGCAGAGCGGTTCGGAGGTGATGAAACGAGTATTGTCCAAGACACAGGACTTCGATTATGTGTTTGCGCAGAACGACCGCATGGCTTATGGTGCCTATAAAGTAGCCTGTGAGCATGGCTTGCAGGACAAATGTCGTTTTGTGGGCGTAGACGGTTTGGCAGGTAAGCATGGCGGACTTGAGTTGGTAAGACAAGGAGTGTTGGAGGCTTCCATGCTTTATCCTACTAAGGGTGACGAGGTGATAGCTCTGGCTATGAAGATCTTGCGTCATGAGCCATTTGCCCGCGACAACTATCTGTCCACATCGATTGTAACCCGGAATAATGCCGAACTGATTCTGATGGAGTCGAAGGACAGCGAGCAGCAGCGCAGCAGTCTTGACATGCTGCACCGGAAGGTTTCTCAATACAACTCAGCCTATCATGTGCAGCGGTTCTTTACCTTGGGACTTGTTCTGTTGGTAGTGCTCATCGTAGTAGTGGCAATTTATATGTTCCGCAGCTATCTTGTCAAGACCCGTCTTAACGAACAGCTTGCCCAGAGCAATGACGAGTTGAAGCGACTCAACGAGGAGGTGCTCGAACTGACACATTCGCGACTGGTGTTCTTCACCAATATCAGTCATGAACTCCGTACACCTTTGACGCTTATTGCCGACCCTGTGGAGATGTTGCTCGACGACCGTTCCATCAAGGGTAGGAGCAGGGAACTTTTGCAGATGGTTCAGCGCAATGCTCTGTCGTTGCAGCAGTTGGTAGGCTCTATACTCGACTTCCGTAAGATACAGAACGGCAAAATGGAACTGAGTTTGAGCCGTTTCGATTTGCCAGAGGCCTTGCAGCAGTGGACGGGCGACTTTGCCATGACCGCACAGCGTAAGAAGATACAGATGCATTTGGACACCTCGCATTTCTCTTCTGCCGATGTCGTGGCCGACAAGGAGAAACTCGCCCGTATAGTCTTCAATCTTCTGAGCAATGCCTTGAAGTACACCCCTGCAGGTGGCTTTATTCATGTGTCTTTGGCGGATGAGGGAGAACGGCTCCGCATAGAGGTGAAGGATTCGGGTAAAGGTATCGACAAGGAAGAACTCACCAAGGTGTTCGAGCGCTTTTTCCAGGCCAAGGGTGCGGCGAGTGGTACGGGCATCGGACTGGCTTTGGTCAAGTCGTTCGTAGAGTTGCATCATGGTGAGGTGAGGGTAGAGAGTGAACTGGGAAAAGGCACATGCTTTATCGTCCTGCTGCCCCGAAAGCAAGAAGGTTTTGTGGAAGAACCACAGTCGGAAGCTGCCGATAAGTCTTCTTCTTTCAGCGATGACGGCTCGTTGCAGTATATTGACGACGGAGAACGTCATGGCGGCAAATTGCAGCAAATTATCAGCGAGCATGTCGAAAAGCCCACCATACTGATCATAGACGACAATAACGACATCCGACAATATGAGCGAACCCTCTTGCAGGACTATTATTTTGTGCTCGAGGCATCTGATGGTAGGGAGGGGCTTGAGATAGCCCGCAAGGAAGTGCCCAATCTGGTGATATGCGATGTGATGATGCCAGTCATGGATGGACTGGAGTTTACGCAGCAGTTGAAGACCAATACCGCCACCTCGCACATTCCAGTCATCATGCTCACAGCAAAGAATCTGGAAGAGCATCGTGCAGAAGGTTATGAGCAGGGAGCCGACTCTTACATCACCAAGCCTTTCCATAGCAAGGTGCTTCTGGCTCGTGTGGAAAATCTGTTGCACCAGCGTGCCCATCTGCGTCAGCTCTTTGCGCAGGGTGCTGCCGAAGGAAAAGAAACAGAGGAGGTGTCCAGACTGGACGACCGTGACAAGGCTTTTGTCAAGCAGTTGCACGACATCATCAAGTCGAACATGGGTAACAGCGATTTTGGTGTCGAGGATATCGGAGCCGAGATAGGACTGAGCCGTGTGCAGCTTTATCGTAAGGTGAAGGCCATCACCGGCTCGTCTGTAGTCGACCTTTTGCGCAAGGCTCGTCTTGCCAAGGCCCGTCGTCTGCTCGAAGCCAACAGCATGAACATCTCTGAGGTGGCTTACGAGGTGGGTTTCTCTTCACCTTCTTATTTCACCAAGTGTTTCAAGGATGAGTATGGAATGTTGCCTGGTGATGTGACAAATGGTTAACTGACAGTTGTCTTTCGTCCGGTTGTGATGCCGGAATATGTTGTAAATCGTTCATAGAATGGTAATCATGTTGTGTCCGAACATTTTTATTATTCTATGAACGATTTTTTCTTTTCCTTTATTCTGTTTGTTCGTAACTTTGCAATCGAAAGGTAAGGAAACTCAACTTTCGCAGGCTGGGGAGTGGCAACTTCTTTAACAACTATAACTCCTGAACTTACGAAAGTTAAATAAAGGGATAAGTTAGGTTTAGTTTAGTTAATAAAAGGTAGTATTTGTTTTTAAGGTAGTTTGATTATTACTGGGGGTGCATCTAAACGTGATGTTTGGATGCACCCCTCTTTATAAGCCCTTTGTGACTTGTTGGTGAAAAACATTTTCCTTTTTTCAAGATTTCTTTTTTCTTAGAATGATGAGAACCACACCTGCCAGGATGAGCAGGATGCCGATGCCCAAGCGCAACGAGAATGCCTCGCCAAAGATAAACACACCGATACATACAGCTGTTACAGGTTCGAGAGCCCCCATGATGGCGGAAGGGGTGGAGCCTATCAGGTTGATCGAAATCGTCATGAAGAAGAGCGAGAGCACCGTAGGCAGAAGAGCCAACTGCAGGGCGCACCCCCATTGCATAGGAGTGTGGAGCATCTGCAGGCTGTCGCCCGACAACCACGAGAACACCAATATTGCAATGAAGCAGAATACCAAAATCCAGAAGGTGAACTTCAGGCTCGACATGGTAGTCTGCCATTGGTTGACGGCAATGATGTAGATGGAGTAGAGTAATGATGACGCCATGACCAAGGCAAAACCAGCCGTGCTGAGTTTGGCGTCACCGTCACCCTGGTAGAGCATTCCTACTCCTGCTACGGCAAGCAGGATGGCCATCGATGTGCTCCATGTCACCTTCTCATGGAAGAAAGCCGTCATCAGCAAGGTTGTCATGATGGGGTAGACGAAGAGCAGGGTGCTCGCGATGCCTGCTGCCATGTAATGAAAGCTCACGTAAAGGGTGATGGACGACAGGGCGAAGAAGGTGCCCAAGAGTGCAAACTTGATGGCGTGTCCCCATTTGATGGCGAAACTCTCTTTGCGTATCAGCATGACAAGAGCGAACATCAGAACTGCCAGACCATACCGATAGCTGAGTACCGTACCCGAGTTGAATCCGTCTTCATACAGCTTGAGGGTTCCTAAAGGATTCGTACCATAACAGACTGCAGCCACTATGGCAGCTGAAAAACCTTTCAATGTGTTGTTGCCAGAAGGTTGTTGTTCCATTTCTTTTTGTGTTGTTTTACTATTTTTTTTCTCCAGCTCCACTCTGTTGGCGAGTGTGAGGTATTATCCGATTTATTTCGGGCTGCAAAAGTACATCTTTTATTCGAGAAAAGAGAAAAAATAGCAAAAGAAATGGTTGCTTTTGTCACTTTTTCGAAAATAAATTGTACCTTTGCGGATAAGTAGCGAGTTTCTCCTACGCAAACCTTGAATACATTCAAAATAACCAAACAACATAAAACAAAATGGAACAGATCAAGAACGGGCAGCTCACAGTAGAGATTTCATCTCTTGGAGCAGAACTTCAGAGCATCAAGGATGCTCAAGGTAACGAATATCTTTGGGACGGCGACGAGCAGTACTGGAATCGCCATTCTCCTATACTTTTCCCTATTGTGTGCGGCTTGTGGAAGGATACATACCGTATCGACGGCAAGGAGTATCAGTTGGGACGCCATGGCTTTGCCCGTGATACAGAGTTTCAGCTCATCAGCAAGGGCGAAGACCGAATCACCTACGCCCTGACCGACAGCGAGGCCACACTCAAGGACTATCCTTATCACTTCAACTTAGCCATCACTTATCGTCTGGAGGGTAAGAAACTGCATGTAATCTGGCATGTTGCCAATACCGACGACAAGCAAATCTTCTTCCAGATTGGCGGTCATCCCGCTTTCCTCGTTCCTGGTGCCGAAAAGGGTAAGGAACTGAAGGGACAGTTGAAGTTCGACAACCCTGAGCCAGAGCGCCTCTATGGCAATGTGGGCGGTTGCGTGGTAGAGGGCTATCACAAGGTGCCTACCGAGAATGGTGTTTGGGCATTTACCGAGGACAGCTTTGCTGACGATGCCGTCATCTTCGACCGCAGTCAGCTTAAGAAGATCACTCTTCTCGACGAGGCAGGTCAGCCTCACGTCTCTCTCGACATCAAGACTCCTGCTGTTGGTATCTGGAGTCCTACAGGCAAGCATGCTCCATTCGTGTGCATCGAACCTTGGTATGGTCTTCACGACTGGGCTGAGTACGACGGCGAGTTCAAGGACAAGTATCTCATGAACAGCCTGCAGCCAGGTGCCAGCTTCATGAGCGAGTATACCATTACGATAGAGAAATAAACTCAATCCAGCGATTTTTCAATACGTAACACATATTTTATTTTTTGACACGATGAAAGAAGAAATGAATCTCCCCGAGAATGCCTTCCGCGAGTTGAAGGACGGTGAGCAGTATCAGCCCCTGATGGGTCCCGACAAGGCTTATCCTGAGGTCAATGCATGGTCGGTAACCTGGGGTATTTTGATGGCTGTCATCTTTTCGGCGGCAGCAGCCTATCTTGGACTGAAGGTAGGACAGGTGTTCGAGGCTGCTATCCCTATCGCTATTATTGCCGTAGGTGTGAGCACAGCCACCAAGCGCAACAAGGCCTTGGGCGAAAATGTGATCATACAGAGTATCGGAGCCTGTTCGGGTGCCGTGGTGGCGGGAGCCATCTTCACCCTGCCAGCCATCTATATTCTGCAGGCCAAGTATCCCGAGATGACCACTTCGTTTATGAAGATATTCTTAGCTTCTGCCCTCGGAGGAGTCCTGGGCATCCTGTTCCTCATACCTTTCCGCAAGTACTTTGTGAGCGACATGCATGGCAAGTATCCTTTCCCTGAGGCCACAGCCACCACACAGGTGCTTGTCAGCGGAGCCAAGGGTGGCGATCAGGCCAAGCCCTTGCTCATAGCAGGACTGGTGGGAGGTTTGTACGACTTCATCGTGGCAAGCTTCGGATGGTGGAACGAGAACTTCACAAGCCGCGTCATCGGATGGGGCTGTGACCTTGCCGACAAGGCAAAGCTTGTGTTCAAGGTGAATACGGGTGCTGCCGTGCTCGGTCTGGGCTACATCGTGGGTCTCAAGTATGCCCTCTATATCTGTTTTGGCTCATTGGCTGTATGGTGGCTCATCGTTCCTGGTATGAGTCTGCTTTTCCACGATCAGGTGCTCAATGCCTGGGATCCTTCCATTACATCTACCGTAGGAGCCATGTCTCCTGAGGAGATTTTCCGTGCCTATGCCCGCAGCATCGGTATCGGTGGTATTGCCATGGCTGGTATCATTGGCATCATCAAGAGCTGGGGCATCATCAAGGGAGCTGTCGGTTTGGCAGCCAAGGAACTGAAAGGAAAGAGTGGGGTCGATGCGGAGGTGAAGCGTACTCAGCGCGACATCTCGTTCAAGATCATCGGCATCGGTTCGTTGGTCTGCATTCTTGTCACCTTCCTTTTCTTCTGGTTTGGTGTGATGGATGGCAACTTGCTCTTTGCCGTTATCGCCATTCTGCTGGTAGCCGTTATTGCTTTCCTCTTTACTACTGTTGCCGCCAATGCCATCGCTATCGTGGGTAGTAACCCTGTCTCGGGTATGACGTTGATGACCCTCATCTTTGCCTCTGTGGTGATGGTGGCTGTAGGATTGAAAGGTCCTGGCGGTATGTTGGCAGCTCTCATCATGGGTGGTGTGGTGTGTACGGCGCTTTCTGTGGCAGGTTCGTTCATTACCGACTTGAAGATAGGTTATTGGTTGGGCACCACTCCCAAGAAGCAGGAGAGCTGGAAGTTCCTTGGCACCTTGGTGAGTGCAGCCACTGTGGGTGGTGTGATGATGCTCTTGAACGAGACTTATGGCTTTGCTTCAGGTTCGTTGGCAGCACCTCAGGCCAATGCCATGGCAGCAGTTATCGACCCGCTGATGAATGGAGTGGGAGCACCATGGGTGCTTTATGGCATCGGAGCCTTGTTGGCCATCGTGCTTACCTATTTCAAAATTCCAGCCTTGGCTTTTGCCTTGGGTATGTTTATCCCTCTCGAACTCAATGTGCCTCTTGTTGTCGGTGGAGCCATCAACTGGTGGATTACTTCCCGTTCTAAGGACGCTCAGGTAAACAAGGAGCGTGGCGAGAAGGGTACACTCATTGCCAGTGGTTTCATTGCTGGTGGTGCCTTGATGGGTGTGGTGAGTGCGCTGCTCAAGTTTGGTGGCATCGAGGTGAGTGTTGCTGACAGTTGGTGGACCAATCCTTTGTCTGAGGTCTGCTCGCTCATCGCTTATGCCCTCCTCATTACCTATTTCGTGAAGGCTACGAAGAAATAAAGATCAACACAAAATTATAAACAACTTTATGAAGAAAACAATCTTTTCATTGCTCCTGCTTGCCGTATGCAGCTTAGGAGCATCGGCACAGAGTGCTGACGAACTTGATGCCAAGTACACCCAGGGTTTGCTCAAAGTGGGAACCCAGGCTCCCGATTTTGTACTCAAGAAAGCCAAAGCCGACCAGCCTGCTCTTTCTTTGTCTTCTTACAGCACCCATCAGGAAGGCACATTGTTGCGTCCTGGCTGTTGGGTATTGCTCGACTTCTGGGCAACCTGGTGTCCCGATTGTCGCAAGGAGATTCCAGCGGTGAAGAATATCTATAAGAAATATCGCAACATGGTGAAACTCATCGGCGTGTCCTTCGATACGGACAAGGAGAAGTTGAAGGCGTTCCGCGCTGAGAATGAGATTAAGTGGAGCATGTTCTGCGAGTACAAAAAGTGGAAGGAGACCAACATCTCCAAGGCCTACAACATCCAGTGGATTCCTACCATGTATCTCATCGGCCCTGAGGGCAAGGTGGCATATACCACAGTAGTGGCAGCCAACATGGAGAAGAAGCTTGCCGAGCTTGTAGCTGCGGGCAAGATGACTCCTTATATTCAGTCTGCAGAATATCCTGGTGGAAAGAAAGCCTTGAGCAAGGCTATCTCCGAAGAGCTCCAGTTCCCAGAGGTGGCAAAGAAGTATCATGCCACTGCCAAGGTGAAGCTTTCTTTCATCGTCGACGAGGAAGGCAATTTGTCGGATATCACCGTGAAGGAATATCAGGGTCAGCCTCTCTCGGGTGCAGCCTTCTCTAAGTTGAGTCCTTCCGAGCAGAAAGACGTTGAGATACAGGTCAAGACAGTACTCTGTGTGGCACCCTTCCGTCCCTTACCAGCCATTGGCAGTCGCACCAAGTGGAATCCTGGTTCGGAGCGAGGCAAGGTGATGAGTACCAAGTTCTCTCAGACCATCAATTTCAAGCGCTGATTTCATTCTTTAATCGTACTAAGTTGTCTTTTAGCGCTGTTAAAGCATAAAAAACTGAAAAAATATTTGGAGATTTCAAATAATCATCCTATCTTTGCATCCCAATAGTTACGAGTGAGTGGCTATTGGGATGTTTGTATCTTCCCATCATGAAAGAAGCAAGCAGATTCGGGGTTGACTGGATTTGACGGCGAGATGAGATGGTACGTAAGCACGCGGAGGCTCGTTGGCTACCTCCTAAATCTTAGTGAACGAACAATTAATTGGCGAAAATAACTACGCTCTCGCTGCCTAATCGAAGTACAGTAGATTGGCTTTATTCCGTCACAAGGTGATGGAACGGGACATCGCTCAACGGATGTTGTTCCGAATCTTGTTGGTCAAGCGGTGCAGGTAAATCGGAAATAGCTCTTGCAGGCCTCGTTGCAAGTGTGAAATTTTAGAGGATAAGGGCATGGTTGGTGGTCCAGGTCTTGCCATGTCACGAAAACCAAAGGCTGGAATAAGCGTGTAGAAAGCGTATGGTTTCCTTGTGCGGACGAGGGTTCGAATCCCTCCAGCTCCACTCCTTATACAATAAAGAGAGTGCGTCACAGACTTATGACACACCCTCTTTTTCTTTATTTATGTAGGCAAAGTTAAGACTTTTCTTTGAAAAAACAAATTATTTCTCTTTTCTTCTTAGTAATATTGAAAAATTAAGCAGAAAATATGGGATTATTCTTATTTTTAGTGGTAAAGTTTACATCGTGATATATTTTTTTGTATCTATAAGATTTCATATCAGATACTTTTTGGATTTACAGTTGAGTATGTGTTCGTACGAAAAAAGTTTTTTATGAAAAAAGTGTCAAAGTATCATTCTTTGGCAGAACGTAGAGATAAATAACTGATATATAATAAGATAGAAGAATGATACATTTTCGTTTATTTTACAAGAAGTATCATAGAAGTATCATTAATCTGATAGAAGTATCATAAAAAACGTCATCTAAGTATCACAAAATCGTCATGAGGCATTATGCATAAAAGCAAAGCCGCCAATCCGTAAGGAGTGCCCAAGAATCGCCTGACTTTTGGGCACTCTGTGAACACCGCACGGGCAATCAATGCCCATCGCTTGTTCTGTTTATGCCCGTCGCTTGTTCTGTCGATGCCCGTCGCTTGTTCACTGAGTGCCCACTTGACGGGCAAGACAGACCACCTGATGGTCTCTTACAGAACGGCTTATGTGATTTTATTCCTAATCCAGCTTGTCAATCTTTCTTCTTATTCATAGTTTGTATTGGCATTCTTTACATACAGGAAGAGTAGGTGCTAAAGTTTTTTATAAAACTGGAATAGAAGACACTTCTTTTTTAGTCTTTTAAATCGACTCAAAGCCGAATTTAATGATGTTTCTTGTGATTTATGATACTTCTATGATACTTCTATGATACTTCCTGTAAAATAAACGAAAAAGTATCATTCTTGTATTGTGCAGTGTATCAGATGTTTATAAGGATATCGTACTAAATAATGATACTATGATACATTTTTCCGTAAAAAACACTTATGCGCAAGCAATTATTTTCAATTCATCTTTTCATGTTAAACAGAATTGGTCCCCCCTCATCTATCCCTTGAAATCCCCGTGTTTATCGGGGGGTCAGAGGATGAATGGCTCAAATCCACCCTTCATCATCCTTCAATTATGCAAGGTATAAACGCGGAGCCGCTTACCAAATCGGGTAAGCGAAACTCTGTGTGGTTCTCATGTTAGAGCGAATCATTTTGTTTTTGATGAGATTAGGAGAAACTGTTTTTGGGTAATTTGCTGATAACTTGAAGGTTTCTTGCTGTTTTTTTTGTGTTTTCAAGAAAATAGCTTATTTTTGCATCATAATTCAGTTATACGTTTTAAAAGGAGATGGATATGAAACGGATAGAAGAACGATATATTAGCTTGCTTACCGATTTCGGTTTTAAGCGTATCTTTGGAACAAAGCCTAACAAGGATTTGCTCATCAATTTCTTGAATTCACTGTTTGATGGTTTTCAGGTCATCAAGGATGTGAAGTACTTGAATAGTGAGCACGTTGGTGACGTCTTTGCCGAGCGCAAGGCCATCTTTGATGTATATTGCGAAAATGAACGTGGTGAAAAGTTCATCGTTGAGATGCAGAATGCTTATCAGAAGTACTTCAAGGATCGTTCTTTGTTCTATTCTACTTTTCCTATCCGTGAACAGGCTCCAAAAGGGGCAGAATGGAACTTCCAACTTGAACATGTATATACTGTTGCTCTGCTGAACTTCGACTTGGAAGAAGAGGCATTTGACAAGAATGATATCAATCATGATGTAGGCTTGCTTGACAAGAAGACTCTTAAGGTTTTTAATGACAAACTTTCTTTCAAGTATGTTGAGATAGCGAAGTTCAATAAGACAGAGGAGGAACTTGACACGCTTTACGATAAGTGGTTGTATGTGTTGAAAAACCTCTCCCGATTGGATGAGCGTCCTTCAGCCTTGAAAGAGAAAGTGTTTACTAAACTCTTCGAGGAGGCCGAGATTGCGAAGTTCACCCCAACAGAGTTGAAAGAATATGAGGATAGTTTGAAGGCTTATCGTGATGTCAAGAACTCTATAGATACGGCTTTGGAAAAGGGGCGTGAGGAAGGTCTGGCGAAAGGCTTGGAAAAAGGTATGGCAAAAGGCTTGGAAAAGGGTCGTGAGGAAGGAATGGCGAAAGGAATGGAAAAAGGTCTGGCTAAAGGCTTGGAAAAAGGACGTGAGGAAGGTATGGAAAAAGAAAAGCTATCCACAGCTCGCCGCCTTCTGTCAATGGGTCTTTCTGAAGAGCAAGTATCAACAGCCACCGAACTTCCGCTGGAGGAAATCCAGAAATTGAGGGGATAAGTCTGAATCTGGTTGAACTTTCTTGAAAACAATATAAAAATGAGGAAAGAATATGAGGATAGTTTGAAGGCTTACCGTGATGTCAAGAACTCTATAGATACGGCTTTGGAAAAAGGACGTGAGGAAGGTATGGAAAAAGAAAAGATAGCCACAGCCCGCCGCCTTTTGTCAATGGGTCTTTCTGAAGAACAAGTATCAACAGCCACTGAACTTTCGCTGGAGGAAATCCAGAAATTGAGAAAATAAGTCTGAATCTGGTTGAACTTTCTTGAAAACAATATAAAAAGGAGGAATATGAAGACTATAACCGATCTGTTAAACGTTTTAAAAGGAGATGGATATGAGATGGATAGAAGATCGATATATTAGCTTGCTTACCGATTTCGGATTTAAGCGTATCTTTGGAACAAAGCCTAATAAGGATTTGCTCATCAATTTCTTGAATTCACTGTTTGATGGTTTACAGGTCATTAAGGATGTGAAGTACTTGAATAGTGAGCACGTTGGAGATGTCTTTGCCGAGCGCAAGCCCATCTTTGATGTTTATTGCGAAAATGAGCATGGTGAAAAGTTCATCGTTGAGATGCAGAATGCTTATTTTCCTATCCGTGAACAGGCTCCAAAGGGGGCAGAATGGAACTTCCAACTTGAACATGTATATACTGTTGCTCTGCTGAACTTCGACTTGGAAGAAGAGGCATTTGACAAGAATGATATCAATCATGATGTAGGCTTGCTTGACAAGAAGACTCTTAAGGTTTTTAATGACAAACTTTCTTTCAAGTATGTTGAGATAGCGAAGTTCAATAAGACAGAGGAGGAACTTGACACGCTTTACGATAAGTGGTTGTATGTGTTGAAAAACCTCTCCCGATTGGATGAGCGTCCTTCAGCCTTGAAAGAGAAAGTGTTTACTAAACTCTTCGAGGAGGCCGAGATTGCGAAGTTCACCCCAACAGAGTTGAAAGAATATGAGGATAGTTTGAAGGCTTATCGTGATGTCAAGAACTCTATAGATACGGCTTTGGAAAAGGGACGTGAGGAAGGTATGGCTAAAGGTCTGGCTAAAGGCTTGGAAAAGGGGCGTGAGGAAGGTATGGAAAAAGAAAAGATATCTACAGCTCGCCGTCTTCTGTCAATGGGCCTTTCTGAAGAGCAAGTATCAACAGCCACTGAACTTTCGCTGGAGGAAATCCAGAAATTGAGGGAACAAGTTTGAATCTGGTTGAACTTTTGGAAAACAATATAAAAATGAGGAATTCAAGTTTCTCAAGTAAGCCCCACACGCCCTGAACCAACGGTCACCGGCGCGTAGCGGAAAGGTAAAGGGCAAAAGCTTTCAAATACCTGGCAATATACAAAGCTTTTGCCCTTATAGGGCGCCTTGCTGATTGCCATTATACCCAGGGCGATGCCCTGGGCTAGGAGCTTTTGGGCCTTCAGCCCGTACTTGAACCATATGCGAAACTTCAGTGAGGAGCCCACTTGAAAAAGACGAAAATCGTATTTTTTGTCTTTGCAACTTATTGATAATCAAGCCTTGAAATTCAAATTGAATCCCAAGGCTTTTTGTTTCTTATTCTCTGGCAGGGCTGTTGATGGGCATCAAACAGTCCTGTCTGTATTATTATTTAATAACTACCTTCTTGTTGTTGATGATGTAGATGCCATTGCTCAGGTGCAGCTCGCTCATTGAAGAGGCGGTTGCAATCTGGTTGCCTTGCAGGCTGTAAACCTTCACACCCTTGTTGCCGAATGATGTTGTGATGCTCTCAATACCAGCTAACTCACCATCGGTGTAGCCTAAAGAGAGAGTCTTTGCTTCGTAACCTTCTGGCAACTCCAAGTAGGCACCGAAAGCATTGGTAGTAGCTTCTGCATCGCCTTTCTTGAAGGTACAGTCGGCAGCAAGGTTATATTTACCTTCTATGCTGCCTGGGGTATAGGTTCCTACGAATGTTGTGCCAAGGCCATTGTTTGTGTTGACCACACCCTTGTCGGTGAAGGTGAACTCGGTGACAGCCTCGTTGTAGTTAGCGACGAATGGAACGTTGGCTTCAATATGATCTGCTTTCTCGAAAGTAACGACCGAGTTATTGTCTTCTTTGTCTACGATTTCCTTATATGTTGCGATGCTTGCTGCCTTCATATCATCCTTGCTTACCCAGAAAGGCAGGCACATAGTGTTGTAGCCAGCGTTTACAGAGCGTTTTAGGGTTACATTTGCTGCCTGGAAATCTTCATTGACCATGAAAGCCTTGGTGTCGTCGAGTACGAGATTGGCGCATGTTCCGTCTTTCACCACGTTGTCAGCCTCGTAAGCTTCATCTGCATATACGAGAATATTGCTGTTGTCGCCTCGCATAGCATTGATATCAGCATCCTTTACGATGCAGCCTCGCATGATAATATTGGCAGGCTTGCCTGAAAGTTTTGTTGCCAATGTGGCAAAGTCATTGTATTCAACCTTTTGCCATTCGCCGTCAACATTATGACATTCTCCCTTCATCCAAGCACCCTCCAGATTGATAACTCCCTCAAGCGAGTTGGGTTCTATCTTTGAGAGCAGCTGACCATTCACCGTAGTAGCTGGCTCTATCTGAATATTGTCGATATAAACTTCCTGTTCTCCCACTACATCACCAGTCTGGGCTGTGATGGTCATAAGGCCAGGATTGTCGAAGCTGCCGTTGTTGGTATAATCGAATATTACTTTCTGCCATTTTCCTGCCTCACTGTAATAAGATGCTACTTTCTTCCAGTAACCCTCTGAGCCATCAGTAGGATCGGAGAGTTCTATCTGTATGTTTTCTGCTTGCGATTTCTTAATCATCAGAGAAACACGGGTGCTTCCCTGTAAAGAGGGAGTCATCCACTCGCGGAAAGGCAGTTTCACAACCTTCTTGTCGTTGGTCATCACAAACTTCAGACATTTCTCAGAAGTGTTGATGCCGTCCGTCTCTGGGTTAGCTACCACTTCGGGATCACCATCGGCCCAGAAGCCAATAGCCTCTTTACCCAATTCCTTGTCCTCACCATTCCAAAGAGTGGTTTGTGCGAATGTTGCTGCTGATGCCATGATGGCAACACATAGAGTAAATACTTTTTTCATTTTTGAATCTTTTAGTTTAACAATGTTCTGGTTTATTATTAAGAGAAGAGGAATTGTCTTTTTGTACATATGGTTGACTCCTTAAAATGTAAGTGAAATGAAAAAATCA
>ERZ780111.327-NODE-327-length-14366-cov-5.83935_pt1 | contig 14366 bp, 10 predicted proteins | sample MGYA00433084_ERZ780111 | MGnify/ENA primary metagenome ERZ780111 (study PRJEB29588, sample SAMEA2144299) | human gut metagenome | biome: human gut; feature: human-associated habitat; material: faeces | place: Denmark | collected 2008/2010 ... | reverse complement strand
GTTTGCGGTCTCGACACTTTAGAGGCCTAGTATCTCCTTAAAGCCATGAGGCATGATAAGGAATTACGCAGCTCTGCCGCTCGGGAGTGGCAATCATCACCGCGCTCTTTCTCGATTTCGGGTGCAAAGGTACGGAGTTTTAAAATATCTTGCAATACCTAAAAATCGGTAAACTATGGCATCCCCATTTTTAGGTATTGTGAGTTTCGAAACTTTTTTGTATATTTGCAGCCGAAATAGAAACATTATGAATGTTCTTGATACAAGGATGTTTTCATTTAAGATAAAGAAAGATGAAAAATCAGAAGATGTATGAAGCTGATGACAAGATGATCAGCATCATTAGAGACAATTATAACATTTTACAGAGCCTCGGCAGCTTCGGCATAAACCTGGGCTTTGGCGACAAGACTGTGTGTGAGGTTTGCGACGAGCAGAAGGTGGATACTTATACTTTCCTGTCCGTGGTAAACTTGACGATTAATGGTTACAAGGAGTATGACAATGCTGACCGCCTGTCGCTGCCGACCCTATTGCACTATCTCAAGGCTTCGCATGCCTATTACATAGATTTCCAGTTGCCGTTTATCCGTAAGGAACTGGTTGAAGCGCTGGATGAAAAGGATAATCTGGCTCGTCTTATCCTCAAACTTTATGATGATTATGCCCATAGTATAACCAATCATATGCGGTATGAAGAAAAGATGGTATTCCCTTATGTTCAGGCACTTATAGATGGTAATGCCAATGCTAGCTTTGATATAGAAACCTTCTCGAAGCACCATGCTCAGGTAGATCTGAAGTTAAAGGAACTCAAGAGTATCATTATCAAGTATTTACCTTCTGATGGCTTGCATAACAATCAGCTCAGCGCCACTCTTTATGATATATATAATAATGAGGAATGGCTGAAACATCATTCTGAGGTTGAGGAAGAAATCTTTATTCCTGCAGTAAGAAATGCAGAGCGTAAACTGAAGCAGAACGATGTGAGTGCCAAGATTTCGAGCATGATTAATCAGACTCCTATGAGCGATGAACAGTTGAGCGACCGTGAGAAAGATGTGATTGTTGCTTTGGTTCAGGGAATGACCAATAAGGAGATTGCTGACCACCTGTTTATCTCTATCAATACGGTCATTACGCATCGCAGAAACATTGCCCGAAAGCTTCAGATTCACTCTCCTGCAGGTCTTACAATTTATGCCATCGTGAACAATTTGGTTGATATTTCTTCTGTAAAGCTGTAGTTTATCTGTGGAATATCAGTTTAAATAATGTTATTTTTTTCTAAAATGATAGCGCCTTCCTCTCACATGAGGGGAAGGCGCTATCATTATATTTAGGTATGTGATGATTCTGCATCACTATTTATGGTGAAGGCTAGATCATATTGATGTCAACAAAACCATGCATCACAGCATAAATGGTGAGTGAAGACACACTTTTTAATCCCAGTTTTTCCTGTATATTCTTGCGATGGGTAATTACGGTAGTAAGTCCGATACAGAGTTGGTCGGCTATCTCTTTGTTGATTTTCCCTTGTGCTACCAAGGATAATACCTCTATTTCTCTATCCGACAGAACTTTTTCCTGAGTGACAGGGGGCATGGCAGGGATATGTTCGCCATGAGGATGACCGGAATGCTGCAGGTTGAGAAGCTCTTTTATCAGGTATCCTTCTGGTACATTGACGCAGAGACAATGAAATTCGGCAAGTTGCGAATTGGGATCGTTGCTGGGTGTCAGAACGATGACGTGGCGGTTCCTGTTGCCCTGTGTGAAGAAGTAACGGTGTTCCAATACAATGTGCATAGATACAAAGCTATGAACAAAGTGGTCTGGATTGTTTGCCTCGTACTGACGGAACGAACCGAAGGTCGAGATTTTCATCATGGGCATCACCGACTCAAGCAGTTGTCTGAGTCCCATTGCGGCGAGTGTATTGCTCTCTACTATTGCCATTTCCGGCATCTGTTTGCCAGTCATGGCTTTCATCATTTCTTCATTCATCTCTGTTTATTTTACTTCTGCTAGTGAAAGTTGGGTTATACTTATATCTTGTTTTATAAGAATGGAGTGAGTACCTTTGCCGCAAACCATCCTTTGAATCTTTGCCAGCCCGTACGCCACTCTCTCCAGTTCTTCTCATTGAGTAAGAAACTGTCTTTCTTTTCCCTATCAAAGAGCTGTACCAGTTGTTGTGTAGTACAGGAATCCACAATCACTGCATTCTCTTCATAGTCCCAGCGCAGGCTTCGGGCATTGAGATTGGCACTGCCAACGGTACAGAACTTGCCGTCTACCATGATAATCTTGGTATGGTGGAAGCCCCGTGTGTACATCCAAACATTGCATCCTGCCTTCATCAGTTTGTGCGCATTATAGAAACCGCAGTCAGGAGTCAGAGGAATGTCGCTCTTGGTTGAGAGCATGATTTCTACCTTTACTCCTCTTTTCACAGCATTCTTCAATGCCTTTTTGAGTTTATGACTCAAGGTAAAGTAGGGGCTGATAATCTTGATGCTGTCCTGTGCATCATTGATGGCATTCACATAAAAATATCGGATGATATCCTTTGTAATATGCGGTTCGCGGTTGATGATGCCGACCATCTTTCTGTAGGCAGTTGCTGTTGTGTCTGGCTTGAGATTCTCTACCAGATAGTCTTCTTTTTCCTTGCGGTAGTACTCTTCGCCAGCAACATGCTGTCCGCTCACCTTGTTCCACATCTTGAGGAATATCTTCTGCAGGGTATTTACCTCACTGCCATCGATGCGGCAGTGCATATCGTGCCATTCTCCAACAACCTTCGTACCTTTTATATAGTAATCGGCTACGTTCATACCGCCCGTATAGGCTATCTGCCCGTCGATGACAACGATTTTACGGTGATCACGGTTGAAGATTGCATGTACCCATGGAAACTTCAGAGGCTTATATTCATAAATCTCTATGCCGTTGGCACGAATTTTCTTGAGATGTTTCTTTCGCAGAGGCTTATTGTTGGAAGAGTTTCCGAAACCATCATATAAGGCTCTCACCTTTACACCCTCCTTTGCCTTCTGTGCAAGAATATCAAAGAGAAGGGAGGCGATGCTGTCGTTGCGAAAGTTGAAGTATTCCAGGTGTACACTATGTTTAGACTGTCGGATTGCCTGGAACATATCATCAAACTTTTCCTGACCGTTCATCAGTAGGGTTACTGAATTATCGTGAGAAAAGCTGACACCTTTCCCACGAAGCTGATTTACGATCAGTGAATCGCTGGTCTGTGCGCTACACAGCGAACAAGACAGCCACAATGTCGCTATTAATAAAAAATATCTCATCTTATCTATAACCGTGTTATCTATAAATCCGTGTAATCCGTGTAATCCGTGCCTAAAAAATTATACCATGCAGGCATAGTGATCTACAATGCCCTTCAGATGGTTATCCTTGTCTACAACCAGTACCGTATGCACCTTATACTTGTGCATGATGCGCTGAATCTCCGAAATCTTCGTCTTCGGAGTCACCATTTTCGGAGTGGTGGTCATGATGTCGCTTACAGTCTTGTTGAAGAATTCTGCCTGCCATTTCTCCATGGCGCGTCGGATATCACCATCAGTAATAAGTCCGATAACGTGGTTGTCTTCATCTAATGAGATACCCAATCCCAGTTTGCCCTTGCTTACGTGGATGATAGCCTCGCCCAGGTGCATTTCCTTAGGAATGATAGGCATATCATCGGTGCGCATCACATCTTCTGCTGTGGTCAGCAGTCGTTTGCCTAATTCTCCACCAGGATGGAACTGTGCAAAGTCACGAGGCTTGAAGTGGCGTACCTGCATCAGGGCGATAGCCAGTGCATCACCCATAGCCAATGCTGCAGTAGTACTGCTGGTAGGGGCGAGGTTCAGCGGGCAAGCCTCCTTCTTTACCTTTACGGTGATATGATGGTTGGAGTATTTTGCCAGCAGGGAATCTGGATTTCCTGTGATGGAAATGATAGGAACATTCATGTGGAGTACCATCGGGATGAAACGAAGCAGTTCATCGGTCTGACCGCTGTTACTCAGTGCCAGAACCACATCCTTGTCGGTCATTACACCTAAGTCACCGTGATAGACATCCAGTGGATTGATATAGAAGGCTGGTGTGCCTGTAGAGGCAAGTGTAGCGGCAATCTTGGCACCAACGTGTCCACTCTTGCCCACACCTGTAACGATAATCTTGCCTTGGCAATGATACATCATGTCTACAGCTTTCTCAAAGTTGTCGTCCAGATAAGGTATCTGGTCGAGGATGGCCTGCGCCTCGTCTCTAAGAGCCTGTTCGCCATAACCGCGAACAATCTTATCATCTGTATTGTTATTTTTATCGGTCATTTCTAAATCATTTGAATTGGCTTTCCCTTCGGACGCCGAACGTTGTTTCTTCGTTCTTCACTTACAGGAGTTCTTCTATAAGTGATTCCAACTTGTTTAATTCCAGCATATTGGCAGCATCGCTCTTGCCCTGGTCTGGGTCTGGATGTACTTCAAAGAAGTAGCCGGTAGCTCCGAAAGCTTTAGCCGCCTTTGCCATTGCTGGAACGAACTTACGGTCGCCTACCGTCTTGCCGTCACCTGCACTCGGTCGCTGAACGCTATGGGTACAGTCCATGATGACATTTTGCACAATCTCCTTCATGTCAGGGATGTTTCTGAAATCTACTACGAGATTGTTATAGCCGAAACAGTTGCCGCGTTCTGTGAGCCAAACTTCCTTGGCACCGCTCTCCAAAGCTTTTTCTACAGGATATTTCATATCTCTACCGCTCAGGAACTGTGCCTTCTTGATGTTGACAGTTTTACCAGTCTTGGCTGCAGAAACCAGAAGGTCGGTCTGTCGGCAGAGGAAGGCTGGAATCTGGAGAATATCACAAACTTCGCCTGCGGCTGAAGCCTGATAACTCTCATGAATATCTGTTGTAACCTGAAGGTTGTACTTCTCCCTGATATCTCCCAGCATCTGGAGTCCTTTCTCCAGTCCTGGACCACGGAAAGAGTGGATGCTGGTGCGGTTGGCTTTGTCAAATGAAGCCTTGAATATGATTTGGGTTCCTAACTTTTCGTTGATGCGGACGAGTTCCTGAGCTACTGTTTCCAATAGTTCCATTGACTCGATGACGCAAGGACCTGCTATGAATGTTGCCATATTTTTTATAGTTTATAGTTTATAGTTTATAGTTAATAGGGAGTAAACCTGCTATTAACTGTAAACTATAACCTGTTAATTATTAACTTGTTTGATTGTAATTTCACGCTGTGGGAACGGAATCTCGATGTTGTGATCGTTGAGCGTATCATAGATGCACTCCATGATGGTGGCATCATCGATGGCTTGGGTAAGCACGTTGACCCATACAACAATCTTGAGGGTGATGCAGCTGTCATCGAAACTCTTCAGTAACACCTTCACCCCTTTGTCCTGATAGATACAGTCCAGTTTCATGAGGGCATCAATCAGAATCTGTTTCACTTCCTTCACATTACTGCCATAAGCAATACCTACCTCCAGAATATCCAGCTCATAACCATGATTCTTGGTCATGTTCTTGTAGTTCTTCGAGAAGAGCTGCGAGTTCTGGAAGGCTATGACCGAACCGTCGGTAGCCTCCAGCATCGTAGAGGTATAACTGATACTGCTCACCTTACCACGGGTGCCGTCACAGATGATATAATCACCCACTTTCACACGGCCCATCATCAGAGAGATGCCGTAGTAGATGTTCTCGAGAATATCCTTTGATGCAAAACCCAGACCGGTTGATAAGCCGGCAAAGATAGCAAGCAGCCATGATTTTCCTACCTGGAACACGTTCAGGGCTGTCATCAGCCAGATACCCCAGATAATCACCTGCATCACGTTCTTGAACATCACAATCTTTGAAGCAGCCGACCTCGGGTCTGCCTTCTCGAAGTGATGACGCATGAAATCTACAGAAGTAATGTTGATGTAGTTGAACAGGAAGTACAGACAAGCTACCTCTGAAATACTGAAAAGCGATGCAGTGAAGTTGCTGGTCTTGATGTAATCCTTGTTGAATATCTCCCATGTCGTATCACTCATGTTGAATACATCTGCAGCCCAATAGATAGAGATGATGAACGAGAGTACACCTGAAATAGGGAGCAATACCTTATAGATAAAGCGATACAGCCATTTGTCGGTAATCGCCTTGTCTGCCAACTTCTTACGCTTGGCATATACACTGAGCCATCCTTCGCAACAGGTGATGGTAAGCACACAGGTAAGCTGCATGGTCCACCAGATGATAAGCTGGACGGCAAGCAGTGTGAAACCTGTCCAGGCAAAAATGGTACTTACTCCGAATACGGCAAGCGATATGAATGCGTATGTCTTGTCGGTACGCAATACCTGATTGTGCTTTCTGCCAATCACATTCCACTGCCAGAGAGCGCAGAGCAGGAGAACTGGTGGAAAGATAAGGTTTACCAGGTCGTTTGGTATCAGGATGATACGGAACACGATAACGATGAAACCTACCAGCATCAATGGCGAATAGATACGGAAGGTATTCTTGATCTTATCGTTGTCTACACGTAGCAGGATAGATACCAGGATGACGCCAACCAGCCAGGAATATTCTACCAGCAGCTGGCTTGCCATAATCACGAAGTTCTGGGTAACCGCCATTCTTACGATACCCAGGATGAATGCGAAGGTTACTACCGTCATCGCCATGATAAGGCATGGTCGTTTTGCCATAAAACTTTCCTTTCTGTTCTCGAACATACCATGCTTCATGAGTTGGGTAATCACGATGCGGATGGTAAAGAGATTGAGGAAGATGGAGATGAGTCCCCAGAAGATGATGATACCGAAGAGGATGAAGATGATACGAACATCCCATTGCGACATCATGCCTGGTACGGGCTTGTATTTCTCGGTTACAGACGTCTTCGCCTCCTTATAGTTCATGCTGATATTGCGGAGTATACGCAGATAGTTGTCGCCTCCATTATTGAAGATGCTGTTCTGGATATCTTCATATCTGCGGTTGGCATAGTCGTTGAGTGCCTGTAGCTTACGGTCGGTTCTGTCGTAAGCCTGTACATAGGCTTGCAACTGTTTCTGTTTCTCTACCAGCTGGCGGCGGATATTGACAGCCAGAGTCAGGTCTACGTTTCGGTTCACCTGTGCTTCTTCGCTGAGAAACATGGTGTTCATGCCGTAGAGATAGTTGATGAGTGAATCGAAACGCGCCACCTCAACATTGTTCTTCTTGATCATCTGGCGGAAAGGAACAGCCTTCGACTTAAACTTCTTAAACTGCTCTGTAGCTTCATGACAGGCATACGTCATGTCGAAAATATACCCATTGCGCTGCGAATAGAGCATGATGGAGTTCTGGTCAGCCTGTTTCACAATACTGATGAGTTCCTGAATCACAGCCAACTGTTGAGCCTTGGCAGCTTGGTTCTGTTTCTCCAAGTCTATGTGATAGTTGGTCAATTCTGTACGCAGCATATAGAGTGTTGTGTCCAGGTTGGCTTCCTTGAGCACAGCGTTGCTTGGCAGTACGAATGCCACCATCAGCAGAATTATGATGTATAGTCTCTTCTTCATATTTGGTAAATTTGACTGCAAAGTTATTAATAATTCGTGAAAAAGCAAAGAGAAAATCGCCTTTTTTGATATATTAGCACCTTTACGTTCGATTTTTAGGGTTATCTTTTGCATTTTTCATATAAATTGATTACATTTGCAACGTCAAAGGATACGTTAATTAATCAGATAAGAATATGAAGATACTCATAGCAGATAGTGGCAGTACCAAGACCGATTGGGCTCTGGTTGATGAACAGGGTAACGTGATGGTTACCTGTAAGACGCAGGGCATCAGTCCGATTCATCAGAGTGATGCCGAGATATTGGATGTATTGTGTAAGGAACTTGTTCTGTCAGAGCAGCCTCAGGAGGTTTTCTTTTATGGCAGTGGAGTAACCGAGGCGATGAAGTCTCGCATGCAATCACTCTTGCAGCAGTCTTTTCCCGAAGCCAAGGTTGAGGCAGAAGGTGATATGCTGGGAGCAGCCCGTGCCCTCTTTGGCAAGAAACCGGGTATTGCCTGTATTTTGGGTACCGGTGCCAACAGTTGTCTTTACGATGGAGAGAAGATTGTGATGAACACGCCTCCGTTGGGATATATCCTGGGCGATGAGGGTAGTGGGGCAGTAATCGGAAAACTTTTCCTCAATGGTATCTTCAAGGGCACATTGCCTGTATCGCTAAAGAATAAATATCTTGCCTGGTCGGGTTTGGATTATCCTACTATTATTAATAAGGTGTACAGACAGCCGCTTGCCAATCGCTTTCTGGCTTCCATCTGTCCTTTTATCTCAGAACAGATAGCAGAAGGTGAGAAACATGAGAATGGGACCGATGAACTGAATGAAGCGATGGCTCTCTATCGTATGATATTGGAGAGCTTCAATCAGTTCTACGCAAAGAATCTCACACCTTATATTAAATATGTCAAGGCGAGCACCGAGGATATAAGCCAGTTGGAGCCAGGCATGAAGGCATGGCATTCATCCTTGGAAGAAGAAATCCCGATGCTTGGTTTTGTTGGAAGCATAGCTCATTACTTTGAATCACCTTTGAGAAATGTGATGGAGGATGAGTTTCATCTCAAGATTTCCCAGATATTGAAAGCTCCGATGCCGGGATTGATAAAATATCATATTAATTAAACTATTTTTGCACCAAAATGTATTTTATGCTTCATTTTGGTGCTTTTTCGTTAAAAAATGTAGGTTGCGCAACATTTTATACGTAATTGATTAACCAAAACATACCCCATTGTGTCTGTTTTTTATCTATCTTTGCCCCCGGAAAAGTAAATATAAACAACGATAAATCGAGGCTTATACCTTATTTATATAAAGGCAATATTCGACCTATGTTACATAGGCCTATATTAAATCTAGAAGCAACAATTATTAATTTAAACCTAAAGTAATTATGAGAAAAACATCTCAGAAATTCTCGCAGAGCCACATGCTCTGCAAAGTTGCTCTGGTAGCCATCATGTTGGTGTTCCAGACAATGTTAGGAATCGGAACGGGTGTCCTCAATGCTCAGACGGTTAAGGGTACTGTCATCTCTGGCAGTGACAATGAACCATTGATTGGTGCAAGTGTCATGGTGCAGGGTACAAAGACGGGTGCCGTTACTGACCTGGATGGTAACTTTACCATTGAAGCAAAGAATGGACAAACACTCGAAGTTTCGTATCTGGGCTTTATCACCCAAAAGATTAAAGTTACAGGTTCGACAATCAACGTAACCTTAAATGAAGACAAGCAGTCACTTGATGAAGTTGTTGTAGTAGGTTACGGTGTTCAGAAGAAAAAGCTGGTGACGGGTGCCAACATCAACGTGAAGGGTGATGACATCGCCAAGTTGAACACTTCCAATCCGCTTCAGGCGCTTCAGGGACAGACTCCTGGTATGAGCATCATCTCAACATCCGGCCAGCCGGGTTCCGGTTTGAAGGTAAACATCCGTGGTATGGGTACCGTGAGTGGTTCTGATCCGCTTTACATCATTGATGGTGTACGTGGTGACATCGCTTCTCTGAATCCAGCAGATATCGAAAGCATTGATGTGCTGAAGGATGCGGCATCGGCTGCCATCTATGGTTCGCAGTCGGCCAATGGTGTGGTTCTGATTACTACCAAGGGTGGTAAGGAAGGCCGTGCCGTGGTTAGCTTCGACGGATATGTGGGTTGGCAGAACAAGCCACGCAGTATTGATATGCTCAATGCCAGGGAGTATATGGCTATTCTGGATGAGGCTGCCATCAACTCGGGCAAGAATGCCTACGACTGGAGCAAGTACAAGAGTATCTATGATGCCAATGGCGATTTGATTGATACCGACTGGGTAGATCAGATGTTTGTGAAGAATGCCAAGACTTCTTCATATAATATAGGTGTAAATGGCGGTAGCAAGACTGCCAATTATGCCATGACGCTGGGTTATATGAACCAGGAGGGTATTGTTGGCGGCAAGGACGTCAGCAATTATGAACGTTACAACTTCCGTGTCAATTCCGACTGGAAGGTGAAGGACTGGTTGAAGGTGGGTGAGCAGATCAGTTTCATCTATACCCAAAATTCGGGTATCGGTGTGGGCAATGCTTACAACAACTCTCTGCGCAGTGCCTTCAATACCTCTCCATTGTCGCCTGTGTATAGCGACAACAACAAGTATGATTCTCCTTTTAATGATACCAGCAACAGCGACTGGTATAATGCCGATGGCAACTCATACGGCTTGATGATGACGAACAATAACAATCAGACGAATGCAGCCCGTTTCACCGGTAATGTGTATGCGGAGATTGAACCTATCAAGAACTTGAAGTATCGCACCGTAGTAGGTTACGAGTATTATGCAAGCGATTACCGTTCGTTTACTCCTCTCTATCAGTTCTCTATCTATAGCTACAACACAGCCAACCGTACCAGTGTGAACCAGAATATGGGACATAACTGGCAGTTGACCTGGACCAACACCCTGTCTTACGACTTCAAGGTGAAGGAGCATAGCTTCACAGCCTTGGCAGGTATGGAGTCCTGGCGCTTTGATGGCGTAGGCGTAAGTGCATCCAATGCCACCCTGAAGAGTGGCTTTGCCGACTGGAACCATGCTTATGTAAGCAATGGTACCGCTGCTACCGCTACCGATGGTCTGGGTGCCAGCGGTGCTCCTTCTCTGTCACAGCGCATGGTGAGCTACTTTGGTCGTGTAAGCTGGAACTGGAAGGAAACCTATATGGCAACAGCTACCCTGCGTGCCGATGCTTCTTCTAAGTTTGCCCGTGGCAACCGCTGGGGCTACTTCCCTTCTGTTTCTGCCGGTTGGATTGTAACCAATGAAAAATGGGTGAAGCCTCTGCTCAAGGTGCTTGATTATGCCAAGGTGCGTGCAAGCTGGGGACAGGTTGGTAACCAGAATATTGGCGACCTGATGTTTATTTCTCCTATCTCAACATCGGGCGCTTACTATAACTTCGGTACGGCTTTGGGTGCTGACGGACAGTCAAATTACTATGGTGCTTACGAAAGCCGTCTGTCTAACGAGAATGTGAAGTGGGAAACTTCAGAGCAGTTGGACTTCGGTTTGGATCTGCGCCTCCTGGGCAAGTTGAATGTCAACATCGACTGGTATAAGAAGACCACCAAAGACTGGTTGCTGGTTAAGCCGACCCACGCCACAGCCGGTACGGGAGCCCCTTATTTCAATGGAGGTGACGTAGAGAATACCGGTATAGAAATCGGTTTGGGCTGGAACGACAACATAGGTAGAGATTTCAACTACTATGTGAATGTCAACGGTGCCTATAATAAGAATAAGGTGGGAAGCATCCCTACATCCGATGGTATCATTCATGGTACCGATGGTAATGGTCAGCTTTATGATAACTCTACCGAGTTCTACCGTTGCAGCAATGGCGAACCAATCGGTTATTTCTGGGGTTACAAGACCGCTGGTATCTTCCAGAACCAGAAAGAAATCGACGAATGGGTAGCAGCAGGCAATGGCGTACTTCAGGGATCTTCTGTAAAACCAGGCGATGTGAAGTATTACGATGTCAACCACGATGGTACCATCAATGATGCCGACAAGGTAAACCTGGGCAATGGTATGCCAGACTTTACCTATGGTTTCTCACTCGGTTTCGACTACAAGGGACTCGACTTCTCTGTAACCGCCAACGGTTCTGTAGGCAACGACATCGTTCAGAGCTACCGCAATGTAGGTGCCAAGACAGCCAACTACACTTCAGCCATCCTGCAGCGCTGGACTGGTGAGGGAACATCCAATAAATATCCACGTGTAACAGAGACCAATGTGAACTATCAGTTCTCCGACCTCTTTATCCAGGATGGTGACTTCCTGAGAATCAGCAACATTACCTTAGGTTATGATTTTACCAAACTTCTGCATCAGAAGTTCGTATCTCAGGCCCGTTTGTACTTCCAGGTTCAGAATGCGTTTACCTTTACCAAGTATGACGGCATGGACCCAGAAATCGGTTATGGTGTCAACAGTTGGGCATCAGGCGTAGATTTGGGTTACTATCCACGTCCACGTACCTTCATGGTAGGTTTGAATCTTAAGTTCTAATTTAAAGAAGATATCATTATGAAGACAAATAAAATAAAGATAGCCGCTTTGGGTATTTTGGCTATGGGAGGTCTGGCATCTTGCAGCGACAGTTGGCTGGATGTGGATTCCAAGACAGAATCGAATTCCGGCAATTACTATAAGAGTCAGGAGGATGGACTTCGCTCGCTCTATGCCTGCTACGACGGTTGGCAGCGTACCGTTTCTGATGGTCCTTCGTTCACTGTCTATCAGTTGACCGAGACGATGAGTGACGAGTGCTTTGGCGGTACGGGTAACACCGATGGACGCAATACCCAGATTCTCGACCGTTTCGACATGAATCAGGCACCATCTTATACCGATATGCACGAAACCTTGTGGAAGAGCTATTATGCAGCCATCTTCCGCTGCAATGAGTTTATCGATAAGGGTGAAGGCATTACCTGGGATGATGAGAATGCAAAGAACACTTATCTGGGTGAGGCTCATGCCCTTCGCGCCTTGTGCTATTTCGATATGCTTCGCCTTTGGGAGAATATTCCGTTGCTGGAACATGCCACCAGCGAAGTGGTTCCTCAGGCTGCTCCTGACTCTGTATATAGTCTGGTATTCAGAGATTTGAAGTATGCCATCGAGCATATTCCTGCCAATGCCTATCCTAAGAAGGATGCGGCTACCAACGATGGACATATCACCAAGTATGGTGCCGAGGCAATTCTGGCTCGCGCATACCTCTTCTATAGTGGCTATTATGGCAAGGAGCCTGATCAGCTGGGCTTGACCAAGGCGGATGCCCTGGCAGCCTGCGAGGATATCATCTCCAGTGGCGAGTTCAGTCTGGTACCTCGATTCAGAGATTTGTGGCCAGCTTCTGCTGATGACAAGAGCGGTGACCACGTAGGACTTTGGGCACACGAGAACTCTTCCTGGGCTGGTCCTGGAAACCCAGAGACCATACTCTCGATGAAGTTCAACTACACAGCCGACTATAATGGCAACAATGATGGTAACCGTTTCCAGGTGATGATAGGAATGCGTACCGGTAGTCTGGTTTACGAAGGCTATGGTCAGGGTTGGGGTGCATGCACCGTTACACCATCCATTGCTTCAGCCTATGCTACGGGTGATACCCGCCGTTCAGCCTCTATCATCGATGCTTCACAGTTGAAGGATTACGAGAATACCTATCTTGCCGACCAGCGTGAATACACCGGATATTTCGTGAAGAAATATACCCCTTTGTCTAAGCACGAAACTGCTGGTGATGGCAAGTTGCAGCATTACACGGAAACAGTGGGTGCAGGCGATTTCCAAATCAGTCAGTTTCAGGATTGGGTACTCGTCCGTTACGCCGATGTCCTGTTGATGGCAGCAGAGCTGGGCAGTCCTAATGCCCAGTCTTACTTCGACCAGGTTCGCAAGCGTGCTTATACTGAGGATGATGGCACCACACTGAGTGGCAGCTATTCTCAGCAGACAGCTACCAAGGAGAACATCCTGAAAGAGCGCAAGCTTGAGTTTGCCTTCGAGGGAATCCGCTATTGGGATCAGCTCCGTCAGGGCGTGGAGCAGGCAGCCAAGGAGATTGCCGGTTCCTGGGAAGTGAAGGATGGCGGCGAGAAAACCACCGTATCCATCAGTGCCGAGAATATCATCAAGAAACGTGGCTTGATTCAGATTCCTATCACCGAGATTGGACTTTCTCATGGTCTCCTGAAGCAGAATCCAGGTTGGTAATTCTAACTTTTTAAAGTATTGGTTTTATGAAGATTATAAATAAAATATATTCGCTTTTGGCAGCTGTCATGATTCTCGTCATGGCGAGCTGCTCTCCAGACGAGTTTGGTCTGGGCGATAAGAACTTGTCTTCTGAGGATTTGGCTGAGAACATCGCCTTCACGATTACTCACGACGAAAGCAATCCTAATATCGTCAAGTTCAAGAGTCTGTTGCCATCGAGCTATTCGGTGGTCTTTGATACGCCTCAGGGACGTTTCCAGCAGGATGAGGTGAGCCTGAAGATTCCTTTCAATGGTACCTATCAGGCACGTGTCGGTGTTGAAACCCGCGGCGGTTTCCTCTGGGGACCCTACGCCGAGTTCAAGGTAGATGATTTCTGTGCCGAATTCGTTACCGATCCTCTGTGGACCTATCTGAGTGGCGGCGTAGGCAAATCGAAGACGTGGAAGGTG
>ERZ780111.326-NODE-326-length-14370-cov-3.93496_pt1 | contig 14370 bp, 13 predicted proteins | sample MGYA00433084_ERZ780111 | MGnify/ENA primary metagenome ERZ780111 (study PRJEB29588, sample SAMEA2144299) | human gut metagenome | biome: human gut; feature: human-associated habitat; material: faeces | place: Denmark | collected 2008/2010 ... | reverse complement strand
TACTGGGAACACTCCCAGCCAGTGCTGTCGGTTTCAGACGTTTTCCTTTACATTCTTCACATGGCGTGATCGTCATAAAAGTCTCATACTCGGCCTTGGTCGTCTCACCTCCGGTCTCCCGATATCTTCGCTGGACATTCTTGATCAGTCCTTCAAATGTAATATCATAGACGCCTTCTCCACGCTGTCCTTTATAGTGAACCTTTACCGGACGGCTGTTCTTGCCATATAATAACAGATCTTTGATCTCATCACTGTAATCCTGAAATGGTGTGTCCAGTGAGAAATGATATTCCTCTGCCAATGCACGAAGTACTGCATTTGTGAAACTCTTTCCATCATTACAGGACTGCCAGCCCAGCACAACAATTGCCCCTTCATTGATCGACAGCTTGGTATCCGGGATCATCAGATCCGGATCAAATTCCATCTTAAATCCCAGACCGGCACAACATGGACATGCGCCAAATGGATTATTGAATGAAAAGCTTCTGGGCTCAATCTCATCAATGCTGATTCCACAATCCGGGCAGGAAAAGCTGTCAGAGAAATTCAAGATTTCATTTTCTCCATCTGTATTTATAACCTCAATCTTCATCAGACCTTCTGCCATCCGCAGAGTTGTCTCTACAGAATCTGTCAGTCTTCGTTCCATATCAGGACGAACGACCAGACGATCCACAACGATATCAATATTATGCTTCTTATTCTTATCCAGCTTGATCTCCTCGGATAACTCATACATACTGCCATCAATGATCGCACGGACAAAACCGCTCTTTGCCGCCTTCTCCAACAGCTTCACATGTTCCCCTTTTCTGCCTCTTATAACCGGTGCGAGTACCATGAATTTTGTCCGTTCCGGCAATTGCATGATATCGTCTACCATCTGATCCACGCTCTGTTTGCTGATCACTTTTCCACATTTCGGACAGTGTGGGATTCCTGCTCTTGCATATAACAGACGGAAATAATCATAGATCTCCGTTACTGTTCCGACTGTGGATCTCGGATTCTTATTTGTCGATTTCTGATCGATCGATATCGCAGGCGACAGGCCCTCGATCTTCTCGACATCCGGCTTCTCTGCCTGTCCAAGGAACTGTCTTGCATAGGAAGATAAGGACTCCATATAGCGTCGCTGACCTTCGGCATAGATCGTATCAAATGCCAGTGAGGATTTGCCCGAACCGGACAGACCTGTCACAACGACAAATTTATCCCTCGGAATCTTCACATCTATATTCTTCAGGTTATGTTCTTTTGCACCTTTAATCGTAATATACTTAATATCACCCATTTCGGTTGACCTTCTTTCTGCTCATTTTATTTGAATCTTATAAACATGTATGATCATTATATTTATTATTACTTTTATACAATATGAAAGATACATTACATATTATTCCGTAAGACGCTTCCGCTCGTATCCTCGTGCAGCGGTACATAAAGTTGCAAAAAACGCAACTTAAGTACCGGCCTCGGATAAGGCTTACTTCATAATAGTAATGATATCTTTCATATTAGTTTAACAACTAATATTCAAACAAATAATATTATGATCATACATGTTTATACACTTTCAATTAGTACGACAGCATGATCTGTATTGTATTTTCTACTTATCATAGTCCCGAAGTGCTTCTTTATACTTCTTCAGCTCATCACGGACGATCGCTGCCATTTCAAAGTTCAGGTCGGCGGCTGCCATGTTCATCTTCTTTGTCAGCTTATCGATCATTGCTTTCAGCTCTTTCTTCGTCATGGATTCAATATCTTTCTCAGCATCCACAACCGGTTTATCTTCTGTGACTTCATTTGTAATAAGATCACGGATACTCTTCTGGATCGTCTTCGGTATGATCCCATGTTCCTTATTATAAGCATCCTGAATCTTTCGACGACGATTTGTCTCCGAGATCGCACGTTTCATGGAGTCTGTCATCATATCTGCATACATGATAACATGACCTTCTGAATTTCTCGCAGCACGTCCGATCGTCTGGATCAATGAAGTCTCCGAACGCAGGAAGCCCTCTTTATCTGCATCCAGGATAGCCACCAGTGTGATCTCCGGAATATCAAGTCCCTCACGAAGGAGGTTGATACCAACTAATACGTCAAATACACCCATTCTGAGATCACGCACGATCTCTACACGCTCCATTGTATCAATATCAGAATGAAGATATTTGACCTTAATGCCATTCTCACGCAGGAAATCTGTCAGATCCTCTGCCATACGTTTTGTAAGTGTTGTAACCAGAACCTTGTGTCCCTGTTCTGTCTCTTTCAATATCTCTGACATCAGGTCGTCGATCTGTCCTTCTACCGGACGGACATCCACCGGTGGATCCAGCAATCCGGTCGGTCGAATGATCTGCTCGGCCCGGAGCAGCTCATGTTCTGCTTCATATTTGGATGGTGTCGCCGATACAAATAATACCTGATCTAACTTCGATTCAAATTCTTCAAAGTTTAACGGACGGTTGTCCAATGCGGATGGCAGACGGAATCCATAATCCACCAGATTCTGTTTTCTGGAACGATCACCTGCATACATTCCTCCGACCTGCGGAATCGTCATATGCGACTCATCTATGATCAACAGGAAATCATCACCGAAGAAATCCAGCAATGTGCTCGGAGTCTCCCCGGATTCTCTGCCGGATAATGGTCCTGAATAATTCTCGATACCGGAGCAGAAGCCTGTCTCCCGCATCATCTCTATATCAAAATTTGTCCGTTCTTCAATCCGCTGCGCTTCGATCAGCTTATCATTTTCCTTAAAATACTGTACCCGTTCAGCCAATTCCGCTTCGATCTTTGTAAGTGCACGTTCCAGCTTCTCATGTCCGACAACATAATGAGAAGCAGGAAAGATACAGGTAAAATTCAGGCTGCGCCTGATCTCCCCAGTCAACGGATCAAATTCACAGATACGGTCGATCTCATCACCAAAGAATTCAACACGCACAGCATCTTCAAATGTCGATACCGGAAGGATCTCCAGCACATCCCCGTGTACACGGAATGTTCCACGGTGGAAATCCATATCATTTCTGACATACTGGATATCCGTCAGTTCATCGATCACCATATCCCGATCCTTGATCATTCCGACACGGAGCGACAGCATCTGCTCCCGGTATTCATCCGGATCACCGATACCGTAAATACAGGATACCGAGGATACGACCACAACATCTTTTCTGTCGATCAAGGCCGCTGTTGCACTGTGACGCATCTTGTCAATATCATCGTTGATCGCAGAATCCTTCGCTATATAAGTATCAGTCGATGCCACATATGCTTCCGGCTGGTAATAATCATAATAAGAAACAAAATATTCTACCGCATTTTCCGGAAAAAATTCCTTCATTTCCGAATATAACTGTGCCGCCAGCGTTTTGTTGTGCGCAAGCACCAGCGTCGGTTTATTCAGTTGTGCTATTACATTTGCCATGGTAAATGTCTTACCGGAACCGGTTACACCTAACAGGGTTTCAAACTGATTTCCCTCTTTAAATCCATCCACCAGCTCTTTGATCGCCTGCGGCTGATCACCGGTCGGCTGATATTCTGATACTAATTTGAAATGATCCATTATGTTCTCCTGATATATCTATCTAAATACAATCAATATTCTTATTATTGTTCTCTGTCTAATATATCATTCCATTTAAAAAAAGTACAGAGCAAATCGAATATTTGTTCTTTATTCTGTAAGAACCTTCTGCTTCCCACTGTTGCATCCGCAAAGCGGATTTAAAAAACATGCCATCCATGATATACTATGATTTATCAAAAAATGAACGAGGTGTAACATGAGCGCAATCGTAACATTAAAGAAGGGCGAGGGCAGAACCATCAAAGCCGGCGGCGCCTGGATTTATGACAATGAAATAGATACCATCATGGGGAGTTTTGAAAACGGAGATATCATCATTGTAAAAGACTTTGACGGATATCCGATGGGAAAGGGATTTATCAATACGAATTCCAAGATCACTGTCCGTATGCTGACACGTCACGTCGATACCGAGATCAATGAAGATTTCTCCCCCATGCGTCGGCGGAGTGGAATGATCGTAAAAAAACCGTAGATACAAGCAGCTGCCGTATCGTATTTGGCGAGGCAGACTTTCTGCCCGGTATTGTGATTGACAAATTTGAAGATGTGCTGGTCGTTGAGTCACTTGCACTTGGAATTGACAGAGTTAAAAATTTGTTAATAAATATTTTAAAAAATGTCCTTAAATCAGATGGTATAATAATCAAAGGTGTTTATGAGCGTAGCGATGCTAAAGTTAGAATAAATGAAGGGATGCAGCCATTCAAGGGATTCATTGGGGATGAATTCGACACGAACGTGGAAATTATTGAAAATGGCGTACACTATATTGTTGACGTAAAAGACGGTCAGAAGACCGGCTTCTTTCTTGACCAGAAATACAACCGACTTGCGATCCAGCGTCTTTGTAAGGATGCAAAAGTTCTTGACTGTTTCACACACACAGGCTCTTTTGCGCTGAACGCCGGAATTGCCGGTGCCGCAAGCGTACTGGGTGTAGATGCTTCCGCACTTGCGGTTAGACAGGCACAGGAAAATGCAAAGCTGAACCACCTGGAGGATTCGGTTACATTTATCTGTAAAGATGTCTTTGATCTGCTCCCTGAACTGGAAGAACAGGGCGAGAAATTCGACGTTGTAATTCTGGATCCACCTGCATTTACAAAATCACGCAACTCAATTAAAAACGCTGTAAAAGGTTATCGGGAAATAAATCTGAGAGCCATGAAGCTCGTTAAAGATGGCGGCTTTCTTGCCACCTGTTCATGCTCCCATTTCATGGACTATGAACTCTTTACAAAAACCATCGGGCAGGCTGCTTCCAACTCTCACAAACGACTGAGACAGGTTGAATTCCGTACTCAGGCTCCTGATCATCCGATTCTGTGGGCTGCAGATGAATCATATTATCTGAAGTTCTACATATTTCAAGTAACCAGCGACAAATAGCTGGAGTTTCAGAGATTGGTCCTCTGTCATTTATCTTACTTGTAATACTTTTGGGAGGTAAACATGAAGCTAATACAGAGAAATAGGGATGCAGCATATCTACAGTATGATAAATATGTCGATTTCGACAATCCCATGGTTATGGAGAAGGCTATGGATCTTACCAAAAACTGCAGATCTGTTTACGAAAAAATAGAAACCATATATTATTTTGTCAGAGATGAAATTGATCACACCTGGGACGCCAAAGATTCCACGATCACGATCTCTGCATCAGATGTTCTGGAAAAGAAAACCGGTATCAGCTATTCAAAGGCAAATCTGTTAGCCGCACTGATGCGTGCAAATGGTATTTACACCGGATTCTGCTACCAGAGGATTAAACGATTCACATATGATAACAAGCTGGCACTTCATGCACTGAATGCAGTATTTGAACCGGATGTCAAGAAATGGATCCGCTTGGACGCCAGAGGAAACAATTACCAGTTTCAAGCTGATTTCTCGATCAACGAACGAAATCTTGGATATGAGATCCGACCGGAGCTTGGTGAATTTGAATTCGACGATTTGATCGCGGTTCCTCTTCCATCGACAATGGCAGTTCTGGAAAAGAGCACAAATGCGATCAAAATGTACTATAACGATCTGCCGGACTACAACGATTAATATTATATTTTACAAAATCATCGGTCCTGCCGACCGACAGTTTTTCCTGATCATTCTAAAAACTGTTCTGTTGGCGCGGTCGATGATTTTTTATGTCTGTCTGAAATGATTTCCGTTGATTTTTCCGGTATCGCAGGGTTTAATTTCCTGTTGTCTTATGGTAGAATTATACACAGTTAAAAATTTTACGAAAAGGGGTTACCGATATGAGTAATGTCACAATTATGAATCATCCTTTGATCAAACACAAAATATCAATGTTAAGAAACGAGAACACCGGAACAAATGAATTCCGTACACTTGTAGAAGAAATCGCTATGCTTATGGGCTACGAAGCACTTCGTGATCTGCCTACAGAAGATGTAGAGATCAAGACTCCGATCGAAACCTGCAAATCTCCTATGATCGCAGGCAAAAAGATGGCAGTTGTACCGATCCTCCGTGCCGGTCTTGGCATGGTAAGCGGCATCCTTGCTCTGGTTCCATCAGCAAAGGTTGGACACATCGGGCTCTACAGAGACCCGAAGACACACGAGCCGCATGAGTATTACTGTAAACTGCCGGATCCGATCGAGCAGAAAACAATCCTTGTTGTTGATCCAATGTTAGCAACCGGCGGTTCCGGTTCCGAAGCTGTTTCATTTATCAAACAGCACGGCGGCAAGAATATCAAATTCATGTGTATCATCGCTGCTCCTGAAGGTCTGGAAAGACTTCAGAAGGATCACCCGGACATCCAGATCTATGTTGGTCAGCTTGACAGATGCTTAAATGAAAATGCTTACATCTGCCCGGGTCTCGGTGATGCCGGCGACAGAATTTTCGGAACAAAATAACAGGAAGGCTTACATTATGAGATATATACACGAGCTTCGCGAAGGCGAAATGGTTTCAGAGGTTTACCTCTGCAAAAACAAGATCACAGGAAAGACAAAATCAGGTAAATCCTACTATTCTCTGCAGCTGGTAGATGCCAGCGGAACAATGGATGGTAAGATCTGGGAACTGAACAGCGGAATTGGGCATTTTGAATCCATGAACTATGTTAAGGTTGACGGTCAGGTTACCTCATTTAACAACACTCTCCAGTTGACAATTAAGAAGATCCGTATCGCTGAAGAAGGGGAATACGATATCAACGACTATATGCCATGCACGAAGAAAAATGTCGATGAAATGTTTGACAAGCTGCTTGGCATTATCGCAACGATCGAAAAGCCTTACTACAAAAAGCTTCTGGAAAGCTTCTTTGTAGAGGACAAAGCTCTTGCAAAAGAATTCAAAAAGCATTCGGCTGCCAAATCCATTCATCATGGATTTGTCGGTGGTCTGTTAGAGCACACTCTGGCAGTTACCAGCATGTGTGACTACTACACTACATACTACCCGATCTTAAATCGTGACCTGCTCCTGACTGCTGCCATGCTTCATGACATCGGCAAGGTCTATGAGCTTTCAACATTCCCGGAAAACGATTACACAGATTCCGGTCAGTTACTTGGTCACATCGTAATGGGTACTATGATGATCCGCGACAAGATTCGTGATTCTGTTCCGGAATTTCCTGCAAAGGAAGCAAACGAACTGGAGCACTGTATCCTCGCCCACCACGGCGAACTGGAATACGGCTCTCCAAAGAAGCCTGCCCTGATCGAAGCACTTGCATTATCATTTGCCGATAATACAGATGCCAAGATCCAGACATTCATGGAAGCATTAGACAGCAAGGACGAGACCGGCTGGCTTGGTTACAATAAAATGATAGAAAGTAATATCCGCAGATCTACAAAATAAAGGATACGATATTTATTTTATGGAACTTAAAAAGAACAGTATATATACAATAGAAATAACGGACATGGGAAATGAGGGAGAAGGCATCGGCCATCTCTCTCTTTCTGATGTAGCAAATAACAAAACAGGCACAGACATTTCCACGAAAGCTTCATCCGAAGATGGAAATAACGTGCAGAATATCACTGTATTTGTCAAAGATACAGTGATCGGTGACGTAGCCGAGATCTCGATCATGAAAGCAAAAAAATCGATCGCCTACGGACGGCTGGTTCGCCTGATCACACCATCCCCTTACCGCGTAACTCCGGTCTGCCCAGTCGCAAAGAGCTGTGGTGGATGCAGTCTTCAGCACATTTCCTATGAGAAGCAGTTGGAATACAAATGGAATAAAGTAAGAGAATGTCTGCGCCGGATCGGCAAGATTGAGAATCCCGATACTCTGATGGAACCAATCTATGGTATGAAAGAACCATACCACTATCGAAATAAAGCACAGTTTCCGGTTGGCAGAGACAAAAACGGCAATATCGTGATCGGCTTCTATGCCGGCAGAACCCATTCGATCATCGATTCCGATACCTGTGCGATCGGTGCAGAAGTAAATGATCAGATTCTGCCGATCATCCGTGCATTTCTCACGGAATATAACATTTCCACTTATAACGAAACAACCGGACAGGGTCTGGTACGTCATATTCTGACCCGTGTTGGTTTTACAACCGGCGAAGTCATGGTCTGTCTCATCATAAATGGAAAAAAACTGCCTCATGCAGATGAACTCATCTCCCGTCTGACAAAGATTTCCGGAATGACTTCAATCTGCCTGAACATCAATACAGAAAAAACAAATAAGATTCTTGGGCCAACCTGCAAAACACTGTGGGGCAGTCCATACATCACAGATTATATCGGCAATGTAAAATACCAGATCTCACCTCTGTCCTTCTATCAGGTAAACCCTGTGCAGACAAAGGTACTTTATGAAAAAGCATTGGAATATGCAGATCTGAACGGCGAAGAAACCGTCTGGGATATGTACTGCGGCATCGGAACCATCTCCCTGTTTCTTGCTCAGAAAGCAAAACAGGTATACGGTGTGGAGATCGTTCCTCAAGCAATCCTGGATGCCCGTAAAAATGCGGAACTTAACGATATCCACAACGTCGAATTCTTTATCGGAAAAGCGGAGGAAGTCGTTCCTGCCATTTACGAAAAAGGCGGCGATGGTTCCCATGCAGATGTCGTCGTTGTCGATCCACCAAGAAAAGGCTGTGACAAGGTACTCCTTGACACCCTGATCCGGATGAATCCAAAACGGCTTGTCTATGTAAGCTGCGATCCCGCAACCCTTGCCCGTGACATCGCCATCCTCACTCCCGCCGGCTACCACCTCGAAAAAGTCGCTGTTGTCGACCAATTTGGTCACACCGGGCACGTTGAAACTTGCGTTCTCTTAGAGAAGACAAGTGCAACGCACGAAGTCTGAACTTAGAAACGCAGTTGTTCTGGCGAGCGAAGCGAGAGCAGAACTTCCTTGAACCTTATCAAGGAGCATTAGCACTGACCATGCGATAGCTGTCCACGATTGGCGTGCACGAAGTGCAAAGACAGCGTAGGAAAGAGGAATGTGTAATGCTCCAGATTATGTCCTTAGGCTGTTGGCATACTATATTAAAACGGAAAACATGGTGAAAGATAAGAGCAACGAGAAAATATGAGAAATTTGGAAATGATACAGTCTGGTTATCACTTGACCAGATGGCAGAACTGTTTCAAAGGGATAAATCAACTATATCGAGACATATTAAAAAGATATTTGAGGAAAGAGAATTGGATGCTTGTCAGACATTCGGAAGATAAAAAATTATATCTATAGGAGATACAACAATGTTATACATCATGCGACATGGAAAAACAGACTGGAATGCCATGCGGAAACTACAAGGTCGGACAGACATTCCATTAAATGAAGAAGGACGCCAGATGGCGGAGCATGCCAGAACAGAATATGCCGATATCCATTTTGATATCTGCTACTGCTCTCCCCTTATCCGAGCAAAGGAAACAGCCGAGATCGTATTAAAAGGGCGGAACATTCCGATCATAACGGACGACCGGTTAAAAGAAATGAGTTTTGGCAGCTATGAAGGAACCGCAAACTGCATAACTACTCCCGGCTGTCCAATAAAAAATCTCTTTCTTGATCCGGCAAACTATAAAGTTCCAAAGGATGGTGGAGAAAGCTTTGAACAGCTATTTGCGAGAACAGGAGAGTTTCTAAAAGAGGTTGTAAAACCACAATTAGACGAAGGAAAGGATGTCCTGATTGTCGGACATGGAGCTATGAATTCCAGTATCATCTGTCAGGTCAAAGGGATCCCGCTGTCAGAATTCTGGAGCGCAGGAATCGAGAACTGCAAACTGAAACGTATACTATAAATATCATTTATAAATCCAAACAAAAGCAACACATTTCATTCAATAGCAAATGAGGAGATATTTGAAAATGAAGACCTACAACTTCTATGGTTGGGAACAGGCAACCGTTCCTGCCATAACAAACAAGTATAAAGGAATCCATACACCACAGGATCTGTATGACAGATTATCTGATATCTGGTGTGCTGATACTTGCGCACCAAGACTGCGTGATGGCTGGACACCGGAGAATAAAACCTTGGGGCAGTGTTCTATCACAGCATTTCTGGTTCAGGACATCTTTGGCGGCAAGGTGTATGGCATCCTGCGTCCCGGCGGAAACTATCATTGCTATAACGATGTCAACGGTCATATATTTGACCTGACCAGTGAACAGTTTGGTGATGAGACTCTTTCTTATAAGAACAATCCTGAGCAGTTCCGTGAAGTACATTTTGCAAAAGAAGAAAAACGTTTAAGATATGAATATCTGAAACAACAACTGGCATGCTTAAACCAGCAATCCACTTGCTGATTTTCGTAAGATCAGGTATGCTGAAAAATAAATATGACATCTGAGAAAGGAACCCATACTATGATAGGATTAATCGTCGCACGTTCAAAAAATAATGTAATCGGAAAAAACGGCCAGATCCCATGGCGGATCAAAGGAGAGCAAAAGCAGTTCAAAGAATTAACTACCGGCAACACTGTAATTATGGGACGTAAGTCATATGAAGAGATCGGACATCCTCTCCCGAACCGAATGAATATCGTTGTGTCAAATACTGCCAATTACTCCGGTGAAAACCTGCTTACCGTTCATTCCTTACAGGAAGCTCTTGATGCTGTAAAAGAGGGGAATGTCTATATCTCCGGTGGATATGGGCTGTTCAAAGAGGCACTTCCACTGGTTGATACGATGTATATCACAGAAGTTGATACTGTCGTTGAAGACGGAGATGTCTTCTTCCCAGAATTCAATGCAGATGAATTCGATATTACAACTGGCGAATCCGGTGGTGACGACATTATATTTACCCGCACGACCTACACCCGCAAGAAACTGTAAACAAGGACAACTCACATGAATACACAGACAACGAATGAAAATCCTCTCGGCACTCAACCCGTAAAAAAATTATTAATGCAATTTGCTATTCCAAGTATAGTAGCCATGCTGGTCAGCTCTCTTTATAACATTGTTGACCAGTTTTTCATTGGGCGAAATGTCGGTGAACTCGGAAATGCCGCAACCAATATTTCATTTCCACTTTCCATATCCTGTATCGCGATCGCTCTGCTGTTCGGCATCGGCGGCGCATCTGCTTTTAATCTGGCTATGGGAAAAGGAGAAAAGGAAAAAGCAGTTTATTATATCGGCAATTCCTCTTTCATTCGCTTTGGCTGTGGTGTAATTTTAACTACGATCACCCTGCTGTTCTTAGAGCCTCTGCTCCGTTTCTTTGGATCTCCCGACAATGTACTTTCCTATGCAAAAACTTACACAGGCATTGTTGCGATTGGTTTTCCTTTCCTGATCCTCACGACCGGAAGCGGTCATCTGATCCGGGCAGATGGCAGACCAAAGATTAGCATGATCTGTAACCTTACCGGAGCCGTGATCAACACCATCTTAGATGCTCTGTTTGTATCCGTTCTTCAGATGGGTATGGCAGGCGCAGCCATCGCAACCGTTATCGGTCAGGTAATATCCGCCGGTCTTGTCATCTGGTTTTTATCCCGCTGTAAGACTGTAACGATAAGAAAAGAACATCTCCGCATCAGTAGACCGATCATAGCGAGAGTCACATCCCTTGGTACTGCTCCTTGCAGCAATCAGCTTGCCATGATGATCGTACAGATCATTATGAACAAATCTCTCAAATACTATGGCTCCCTTTCCATCTATGGCGAAGCAATCCCTATCGCCTGTGCCGGAATTATCACAAAAGTAAATCAGGTATTTCTATCTCTGATTATCGGTATATCACAAGGCTTACAGCCAATCACCAGCTATAACTACGGTGCAGGAAAATACAAACGGGTAAAGTCTGCCTATCTGTTCGCCTCTACCTGTGGATTTGTGATCGCGCTCATTGCGTTTCTATTATTCCAGTTTGTGCCAAGGCAGATCATATCCATTTTCGGAAATGGCTCCGAAAGCTACTTCCAGTTTTCGATCAGCTATTTTCGTATTTTTCTGTTCTTTACGTTTATAAACTTTATGCAGCCGATCACTTCGAACTTCTTTACATCGATCGGCAAACCGAAAAAAGGAACATTCCTGTCATTGACCAGACAAATCCTGTTCCTTCTTCCATTATTAATTATTCTGCCGCTTTTTATGGGTATTGATGGCATTATGTATTCCGGTCCTATCGCCGATGGACTTGCCGGAGCGGTCGCCATCTTCATGGTCTTTAACGAATTCCGCACCAGACCTTTCCGCTAAAGAGGTTGTTGTTGTTCAACCTCTACTTTTTGCCATGATATTTTGGCTCTGCTGGTATGGACATATACAAAGACCGTTCCGTTTTCTACTCGACACACTCGCCTATTTGTCAGCAGTCGCCCAAACTCACCCTTACGGGTTCAGACATGGGCTTGGTGCTGACAGCTAGTGTAAACCTCACAACGAAAACTTCACTGATGTCTTATGTATATATCCATACCAGCAGAGCCAAAATATCACAACTATAAATAACACAAGAATCATCAACAACCTCTTTTTTACTCACACATCGGGAAACGGACAATAAAGCGGGTGCCGATCTCCGGACGGGATACGACCTGGATCGTGCCGGAGTGAGCATCGACGATCCATTTGGCTATGGAAAGTCCCAGGCCGGAACCGCCGGTCTCGCTGTTTCTCGCTTCGTCCGATCGGTAGAATCGTTCAAAGATATGAACGACATCTGACGACTCCATTCCGATGCCCTCATCCTGAATCATATAACTGACATAACCGGATTCCAGCATAACTCCTAATGTAATATCCGCACCATCCGAAGAATACTTTGCCGCATTCTGTACAAAGATCCGGATGGACTGTTTGATCATGGCTATATCACCTGTCATATATGCAGGATCTGTTCCACGAAACAGATAGCGGTGCTTCTCATCGATCATCTGGGATTCCTCCCAGACCTCACTGACCATCTGATTCAGATCCAGTTTCACTTTATTCAGAGTATTTCTTCCGCTGTCACCCCGCGCAAGGAACAGAAGCTGTTCTACCAGCTCCTTCATGTGCTGGGACTCATTCTTAAGGGCTTCGATGGATTCTGTCAGAACCTTTTCATCCTCTTTTCCCCATCGATCCAGCATATTCACGTATCCCTGGATCACAGCAATAGGTGTCCGAAGCTCATGTGATGCATCCGATACAAACCGTACCTGCCGCCTTTCGTTTTCCTTCATATTCCGAAGCAGGTTATTCAACGCGATCTCAATACTTTTCAATTCCTTGTCTCCGGTATGAACTCCCTGTTCGGCATCATCCGGAGAAATATGTGATATTGCCTGTTCCAGATGATCCATCTGATTCTGGTCAAACGTCTTTGCAGACTTCTTATCGGAACGTTTCTTCTGATCCTCCATACCATTTTGCTCAAATGACATCTTACTGATCTGTTCTGCCTTTACCGCCAGATCATTTAACGGCTTCAGCTTTCTTCTGACAACAGAAGTCCGGAATAACGCAAAGAACAACACAAATCCTTCTGCCGATAACAGTATGATTCCCGGTACAGCTACCAGATCCCTTACATCCCGGAAATCATATGCATATGATTTCCGGTCATTTCCATCAATCACATATTCCAGTGTATGCTTTTCTTGATTGACATTAAAATAATAATGCTCACCTGTTACCTGATCCGGAAGCTTTGTGGTACACCAGTACATCCAGGTTCCCATAATAAGAAAGGCAATGATAATATTGATTCCTATTACATTGCCTACTTCCTTCAGCCAGAAGCTGATATTTATTTTTCTGGCGATCGAGGTCATCCTCTTATTTTCATTCATCCGTGATACCTTTTCTTATACATTCTTTCAATCTTGCTCTTGTTTCTGCATCTACCCTTATCATCAGACTGTATACTCTATCCCGTTACACCTTCCTATGATTCCCTGATCACATAGCCTACGCCTCGTACCGTTGTGATCAGCTTGATACCGAACCGGTCATCGATCTTCGTACGCAGATACCGGATATATACATCTATGATATTTGTCTCACCGACATACTCATAACCACAGACAATATTCATCAGCTTTTCCCGATCCATGACGATATTCTTATTCTCCATCAGAGTATGCAGAAGCTCAAATTCCCGATTGGTAAGCTCCACCGGTTCTCCCGCCACCATAACCTCATGCCGGTCGGTATCCAGGCTGACCCCATGGATCTCTAGCTTATGTGTCTCCTGCCGGTCGGTGCTTTTCCGCTTCAGCGC
>ERZ780111.315-NODE-315-length-14518-cov-3.00449_pt1 | contig 14518 bp, 8 predicted proteins | sample MGYA00433084_ERZ780111 | MGnify/ENA primary metagenome ERZ780111 (study PRJEB29588, sample SAMEA2144299) | human gut metagenome | biome: human gut; feature: human-associated habitat; material: faeces | place: Denmark | collected 2008/2010 ... | reverse complement strand
CGAAGAGCTTCATTCTTTGATAGTCGTTGATGGCAAGGAACTTGTCATACTGCTTTTGGGTAATCTCATGGGAAAAGACATTCCCATCTATTACTGCAGTCATCTTGTATTTCCCTTCAACGGCATTGCCATTGGCATCTTTGATTCTCTCTACTGCAATATCTCCGACTTCTGTAGCCCTGCCATGCTCTCCGCTTCGCTTCCATTCTTTGCTCGCCTTGATGTTATTGAGTGATTCACCGTTTATACTGGCATCGCCAAGAAGGTTGATTTTCGTTTGTTCTCGAAGGTCGTTGAGGTTGATTACTTCCTTTCCATAGAGAACAGTTTCCTTGGTTCTGGTTTCTACGGAAGGTAGTTTGCGAGGATCGGGATTCTCTTTGAGCATTTGCCATATCTCGCTGTCAGACGGCATCTTTACATCCTTTCCCTTTGCCTGTCCATAGTCTTGAAGCTTTTGAAGACCTTTCTTTATGGCATCGAAACGCTCTTGTTCTGATGTGTTCGAAGAAGTGATGATTTCATAGCCAAGTCCTGCTGCCTTTAAGTCTTTCAACACTTTTGCAAGTGAAGGAGGAATATTGGCATTTTGACCTCTAGTGTAACCACCCTGATAGAGGGTATTGCTTGCCACCACCTTCATCTTTTCCTTGTTCTCGTCTGTAAGTGGAATCATGTTGGTAAGCAACTTCGCACGTTCCTCGTCTGTGGAATATTTGAAGTTGTTGTACTGAGCTTCAGTAATCTTGAAAGACCACATGCCAACATCCTTGTTGGTTCTTACGTTCATCAGATAGTTGCCAGAAATCACATCTTTCCACGCCGTGGCACTCGTGATTACTGCTGAGGACTTTTCACTGACAAGGCTGTAGTCACCATTTAAGGCAACAACTCCATTGGCTGTGGTGAGGTTTCCTGATTTCACGTTATCTTGCAACTCTCCGTTGGATGCATTCTTTATCTTTACCTCGTCAAACACTTTGTCAAAGAGTTGAAGACGGTATTTGTCTTCGTAATTGATGAACTTCAAGTAGTCTTCCTTGCTAATCTCATGGCTCATGACCTGCCCATTGATGACTGCTGTCATTCTGAAAGATGGTTTCACTCCATCATGGGTAGGATAGGCTTGGATTTCACCAACTGTAACTCTTCTGCCATCCTTCACTGGTAAATAGAACCCTTCGTTTGGGTTGAGTGTTCTACCATCCACAACCCCGATTGAGTTCCATTTGTCAATATATCCCGAATGGTAGTCCTCTCTCATGTTCTGTAGGTCGATGATGTCAGACGTTGTTGTCGTATAGTGTTGGGATGCAACTTCCTTTGCAAAGATTTCCTTTTCTTTCTCTGGTGTCAGATGAATGGAAACATAGTCCTTGGTGTTAAGCTGTTCACGAGTTATTTTGTCGCTAAAGTCAGCTTTTATAACATTGTTCAAGATGGCAAGACGCTCATCGATGCTTACTGCGTTCTTTGTGCTACTTTTCTTACCTGTGTTCTTAAACTTCTCTGTCATCAGTTTTTTAACCTCGTCATCCGTCAGCTTGTATTGCAAGTCTGCATTAACAGAGGATGACTTGATGGTGAGGGTCTTGTTTTTTTCATCTATCACAACGCCATGGGATGCCAACAGATGCTGAAAGGTCTCTGGGGTGAGCGTTAAGTCTGGGCTATAGATATCTGATAATCTTTCTGCCTGTCCTTTAGGACGCACCAACTCCTTAGGCTTGCTTTCTACCTTCATGTTGGCAAGGGCATCCTGCTGCTGGTTACCTTTGTCATAGAAGCCATAGCTTCCTGTCTTCAATTCTCCAGGCTTTAATCTACCATCTGGACGGTCTATGACAACTGGCGCACTATTGGCAAAGAAAGGTCGATCATTGATTCTGCGAACGTGATATCTGTCTCTTCCAAACAACATTCCAAAGATTGAGTTGTCGAATCTGCCAAAATCTGGCCCTGAAAATGGACGAAAACGTGGGTCGCCCATATAGCCGTATTCTCCTACGTTGAGTCGATGACCATTCAATCCCATGTTAACAGGAGAATTGGCATTTCTTGCTGCTACAAAGGAACCTGGAATGTAATAATCGTTCTTCACAATAGAAACAAAAGTGTTGTAGGCATTCTTGTCCCATACGGTTGTTCCTCCGTTCATCAAGGCTTCCAACTGCTTTTGGTTGATATTGTAATATCTTGGCTGCGAAGAGTTGTGTGACATGGTGACAAGCTGATAGATGCCTGTCTCTGTCATCGAAATATGGGCTTGCATACCATTGGCATTCAATACGCTTTGCAGCTGTGGGGCTACATCCGTGGCTCGTGGATTTGTGTTTGTTCTTATGGTTCTCATACCTTATTATTTTATATAGGAAATTTTCCTCTTCCATAATTGCTTATGGAAAAGGAATGATGTATGTTATTTTGTTTCTTCTTTGTACACAATAACACAGGTGTGTCGATTGGCGGTGTATGGCTTGTAAAGGTTGATGCCGCCTCTGCTGATGCCTTGCATCTTGCTTTTATCTACTCCTGCCTTCATAAGTAGCTTGGCAATATACTTTGCACGCTTCACGCTGAGTGCTCTATTGTGCTTCGGTGTGCCAGTCTTGCTGTCTGCAGCTCCTATAATCTTGACACTTAGATTGTTCTCCTTCACAGCTCCTGCTATTTCTCCTATGTTTACCAGTTGTTGCTTGTCAACAAGGTTGGTGGAGTTTATCTTGAAGAAGAATAGAATAGGTGCGTCCAGTTGAATGCCACTGTTCTCGACGGCTTGTTCTTCACTTGCCATTCTGTCTCTTAGCTTTCGAAGTCCATCAAAACTGTTCTTGGGATAGTTGGTCAAGTCTGTTACGCCTTGGTTGTCTGTGTCTAAGACCTCCAAAACAGGCTTACGTTCATATCCTTGTTTGGCGATACCGATGGTGAGTCCAACGGTTGCTTGGAAAAGGTTGTCACCGAAATGCTTGTTTTTCCCTAAACCATCAAACTTTTGGTAGGTACTGGTTCCTCCCAACTCGGCGGTAACGTGCAAGCGATTGGTTGCCCTGTAACTGCAGAGTAGGCCGTATGAGAGGGCAAACGGAATATGGTGTAGCTCTGAGTTGTGAATTACACCAGCTCCAATATATGGAACCAAGTCCCATCTTGGAAGTGGATCGTAGGTGGTTCTGTAGAAACTCGATACGTTGAGCATCAAGTCTCCATGGTAATTTTGGAACTTCATGGCTTCATCGATTGCATTTGTGAACTTGAACCCTTGGTACACCAGGCGTGTTCCAAAGAAACGTGAATGCCATTTACCCAAACTGAATACCATGGTAGGACGTGTATGGCCAAAGAAGTCTGTGCATCCTACTGGTGCTCCAGAGAAGGTGGACATACCAGCCTTGATGCTGCCAAACCAATTGCTACCTATGCTGGATAACTTATATTTCTCTTGTCCGGAAAGGAATGGCTTGCTGTCTTTCTTTTCAGTTCTGCCATTGGAGAAAGAGGATGCCTTGATATATTCCTTCTCATTCTCTCCATAAACTACCTGTGCCTTGGCTGTGCTGCCTATTACCAATAAGGCTGCCAGCAAAATCTTTAATTTCTTCATTTTATTTATTATTATAGTTTTGTCTTATGTTACATTTTCTCAGCTTCTATATCGTATAGATAAAGCTTATGTTGAAGAATGATGCTCTCGCATTTCTTCACATAGTCTTTTCTAGTCGCATAGCCTCCTGCCTTGATTGCGACAAGCCAGTTGTGATAGTCGGTTGGCTTGTATCGCCAACAGCGAGCGTATCTGTCACTCATCAACAACCTGGAATGATACTCGATGCTTTCCTCTGCCGAGGAGAAATTGCAGAATTTCTCGTTTTTGCGGTCATCATCATGAATGCTGTAGGGTAGGCCTCTTCTGAGCCAGTTGCTATTGGCCTTTATTCCAAAGAAATTATAGCCTATTTGTGCCAGGCTGCTGTTTCCCCATCTGCTTTCAAACGCCATCTGTGCCAGTATAACAGAGGCTGGTATGCCGTATTTTCTTTGTTGGCGCATGGCCGCTTGGGCATAATGCTTGATGAAATCATCGGGCGTAAGCACTTTGTCTTCGTCTATCTTCAATGCCTTGATGGCTTTCTCTCTCGTCTCTTTTATGTAAAGAAGCAAGTCGTATGGGTCTTCCAAACGGCCCCGAAGCCTACAGGTGATATGCAGATGTGGCCCAGTGGAGCGTCCTGTAGTTCCGCTGATGCCTATTGGGTCTCCTGCATAGACCTTCTGGTTGTCGCTCACCCAAATTTCAGATAAATGGCAATAGCTTACCGTGTAATCGCCATACTGCATGGTGATATATTTCCCAGAGCCACTGTCGTAGCCTACGCCTTTCACGTAGCCATCGAACATGGATAGTACTTCCTCGTATCTTGCCCTAAGGTCAAGTCCCTTGTGTTGCTTGTGCTTCCCTGTGAAAGGATCAACCCTACTGCCAAAGGTGGAGTTTATCCTTATGCTTTCCAAAGGAAAACTCACACTTAGGTATTTGTCTATCCAGTAGTCCTTCATGTCTTTCTTTCCTTTCGCCATCCCCATCGGGGAATGGCAACATAGGAGAAATAGTAAAAATGAAAGAAATCTAATCATGCCTTATTCTTTATATAATAATACTTCTTTAGCTTGCAAAAGTAATATGAATGGAAGAAATTATGGGCGTAAATATAAAATAGCTTTTTATTTAACATATTCTTTTTCTAAAGACTTTTGTGTAAATTATTATAAATGAGGCTGCTCGCCCCCTTTAACCCCTCGGTGTTTTCAGGTATAGATTATTAAGGTTGAAGGCTATTTGTAGAAAGAGCTTTGATTTGGATAGGGATAAAATCTATGTTAAATAAAAAGGTATATCGTGTTTGTGGAAAGCCTTGATAAGAAAATGTGTACTTTTGCCGAAAACTTTAAACAAGAATAAGATTATGAACGAATTGAAATTTTCTGAAAGCGAAATCCCATACGAGGAGTTGGCTAACTTCGGACTCTCACAGGAAATGATAGACGACTTTCCTGAAAGTATTATGAATAAGTTCCTTTCTGGGCAAAGAACTCCCTTGCTCCCTATTGAGAGAGCTGATTTTGATGGAGTTGTCCACAAGGATTTTGCTCGAATCCGCTTACAGCAAACAGAGGATGGGCTTCATCCAGTGTTCTTGCCTCTCATCGCAAAGAACAATCTTGAGTATTTTACGGAGGAACAGAAAACCGCTTTGCAAAACGGACAAGTTCTGAAGGTGTTGCTACCGTCAAACAATTCCTGGAACTATGTGCAGCTCGATGGGGCTACAAATGCTACCATTTCTGTAAAGGCAGACATCATTGACCAGAACTTATCTACATTGGCTAACAAGGTGGGACTTTCTGAAAGTGAGCTTATGGAACTTGAAGAAGGAAAGGTTGTTACCAAGGGAGAGGAAGGCAAGATGTTTTCTGCCGGCATCGATTTGAACGAGGAAACTGGAGTCCGCAGTGTCAACGGTGATGCGCAAAAGTGGCAGGAGGAAAAAGATGGCAACGTGATGCTAGACAAGTATAACTTTGGCATCTATGGCTGTTGGACAAAGGATGACAAAGGTATGCTTTCTTATGTCCCGGAGGATGAATATTCCGAGGAGATGTGTGTGGCACAGGATGCTGCTATAGAAAAGGCTAAACAAAGTCGTGGAATACATATGTAATTAAGGCTAGATTATATGGAAATTGTAGGTTTTGTGGACGAGGAACGCCTGAATGGTATGTTCCTGTCGAGAGATATAACGGAATTGGATTACGTGAAGCATCATTCCCAAGGAATGTTGGATGCTTACTTTTCCTTCATTGCCGCCAACAACCTTCCTGACAACAACACTTCTGCAACAAAATTCCTGGAGGAAGAAAATGTCAGCTATGGAAATGAGGAGGATGAAGGGAATGATAATCAACAAGAGGAAGTGGATGTGCCTTCTTATGTTGACATCTACCGAAAGTGGGTAGATGAAAATGAAAAGGTGAACATTCTCCTTGCAGGGTGCGAAGAGGCTGCTATTGTTACGCTTTGGAGATACAATAATCCAACTGCGAGCAAAACGGACTGTGCCGTTCAAACGCATCTACTAGAAGACAAGGTCATCGAATGGTGGGACACCATTGATTTTGTCAAGGGTGCAATGGGAGATGGACACTTTTCTTTGATAAATCCAACTTTGGCAAATATCAAAGAATTGATTTTTGATGCGGCCAATCAGGCTTGCATGGAATAGGTTTTACGATAACAGTAAATAGAGTTTTTCATAAATATAAAGTTAAATGTCAGTCCCTCGCCGCTTGTGAAAGTAGCGAGGGATTTCTTTATCTGTGCATATGTCTCTTCTCTTGCCTAGGAACTTCGTCACTTTGCTCCTGGCTTTCGTTGGAGCTTTGCTTTTGGTCTGGGACAAGGTTTTCTTGGTTTTCAACAATGCCGTTACCGTCAATATCTACTTCTACTGGTGTGGAAGAACGGAGGTCAATGTCTTGGTTTCCTCCTTTTTTGAGAATGTCGATACGTTGCATGATAATCTGCGACGCAACATCTGCAGAAGATAATACTTGCTTGGTGTAGCTAGGGTCTTTTCTTAGACGCTCTTTCCACATGGATGTTTGCTGTGGCGTTGTTACATCAAAGTGGTTCTTTTGACCAAGGATGACACTGCCAACCAAGGAAACCAATTCTTCTCTGGATAGTGACTCGAAGCTGGTCTTTCTTGCCTCTGCCTTTCTGGTGCTTCTTGTCAGTCCCATTCCTAAGTCTCGATAGAAATCTTGCTCTTTCTCATAGTGTTGAACAGGTGCCACATGGATGGTGTCGTTCTTCGCACTGTAGGAGGCAAGGCTAGGCTTGCCATCGAAGGCAATAGCGGTCTGCCATGCTCCTTTGCGGAGTAGTTGGCCCAGTTCGTTACTTTGCTTGTAACGATTGGATGCGATGCTATCTACTTTTAACTCCTCGTAATCCTTCGGGTGCAAGATTGGATAGTTGGTTTGCTCGATGTTATATAACTCTGTTACACCAACTTCTTCTATGATAGGGAAGGAGGTGGCATCTGACTTCACCAGCAAGTTGTTTGCCTGGATATCTTCCTTGCTTATATAAATAGGTAAGGTATAGGCGTTCTTTTCTGCGTCCAAGGCCAGCATGAAAGAATCCATTCCATGGTATGCCTTCTTGCTCAGGTCGCATGGAATCTGCTTGTCGCTCTTTATCCATGGCATATCGCCATAGGTGAGTTGAAGGGATAGCTTATCAGCCATCATCTCTCCATAACGCTGATAGGCCGCTCTTTGCTCTACTTCAGGACGATGCCATCGACCATTGTCTTTTTCCTCTACGAAAACATAATATGGCTTGGTCTTGCCCTTTTGTTGAGCGACTTCTTCATAATTGAGAGGGTAGAGACCTTTGGTGTATTCATACAAGACTCTATCTGCTACTTCTTCTGCGGATGTATAATGAATGTGCAAAAAGTCAGACATGACATTCCAGAACTTTGAAACGGCATTGTTCATTTGAGTGACGGCCTGGGTCTCTGCGGTCTTCTCGTCCATACTCTTGTTGCTAGCAACAATTTCCTTAAGCTTTGACTCCAAACGCTCTGCGCCTCTTCTTCCAGAATAGGTGGCAAGGACTTCCTCGGCAATGTCATCGGTGGCAATAAGCTCGGTGTGGAGGTCTCTTACTTCGTTCCAGAGGTTCGACTTTTTCATCATGCCTACGACATTCTTCCATTCTTTCCAGTTCCTGTCTTGCAGTGCTTCCGCCCACAAGTGGGTGTACTCATGTACTGGTGGCTCAAAGCCCTTTGCCTCAGGATAAAGGTAAATCTTTCCTTGATAGGTGAAGCCCAGTAGCTTGCCGTCAGGAGTGCGTAGTTCTTTATGCTGCCTTCCTCTAGGGGATATGTTTATCTCGTTGGCATTGGCCAAGTCGGTGTATTCTCCTCTGTCCAGGAGGTCGAAGATTCCTTTGCCAATGTTCAGAAGGCGTTGGCGGTCTGGATTGTCATAAACGTATTCCTTTACTTGGGAATGTTTGTTTGCCTTGAACTTTGTTTCGGGAGAATCTTCTACTTTTATAACGATAGAATATCCTTCGGCCGCTCTTCCTCCTTTTTTGATGATGCTGAGTGCGTTAGCTCGATGATCAGAAAGACGGACTGTTGTTTTTTCTCCTTTGTCGTTGGAAAAATTAATATATTCAGAAACTTGAACATCTTTACCGTGAGGGTGTAACCCTATGCCTTTATATAACTCTTTTGTAAAATTGCTGGCGTTAATGCCTATATTTGTATTAAAAGATGTTATAAAATGGGCTAAATTCCCAAGAAATAGATACTTAGATGGAAATTTTTTATTATCTTTGCCATCAGAAGGGGCAACGCTCTGTGCGCCATCAGGAGACGTTCCTGATGGGAGGTACCCACGACGGTGGGAGTCGGCTGAGTTTCCAATATTGGATTTGAGAGATTGCTCCTTTCCTAGACGGTGCAGTTCTGCGATTCGCTTGTCGATTCGTGAGATTGCATCGTCTTTTTCTTTTTCCGTCAATCTCTGTGGCGCAACCTGTCTAGAACTCTCTTCCTTCACTTTCTTAGGTGCATAGTTTACATTGCCAAAGAAGGACTTAATGGCTTTTTGGTCAACTTCTTCGGCATTTATGTTCTTTACCTCTTTGAGGTCATTCTGTTTGGAAGCGGCTTCTACATCCTGTAGTGATTCCTTTGGTGACTCTCTTTTTGCGGCTACAGGTACAGGTTTGACAGGAGTCTGACCTCTTGCCTCGATATTCAGAATTCTGTCAAGTTTTTCTAGCTTGCTCACTTTATTTGTGTCGATGACACCATCATGGTCTTTGTAAGCTTCAACCATATTTTGTAGTTCTTGCTTGAAGTTCATGAATGATGATTGAAGGTCTGCTATGAGTTCAGCTTTGTCTTCTGCAGCTAGTGGCAAGGTTCCTTGGGCGTAGCTTGAATATTCCTCCTCGGCACTATAATATGTACCGTAAAGGCTATCTACTTTGGAACCATGTGGAAGAAGCTCCTTGTTTCCGGACAGAATGTCCTCTTCGTCCTCCATAGATTCCACATAGTCCTTCATCTTGGGGATGCTCAACTCCTTTCGAAGGCGAGATTGCTCATCCAAACCCTCGAAAAGCAAGGCTTGCATTAATTCAACGCTTTCTTTTCCATGCAACGGAATTTCCTTGTGGGTGTTGAGATTGAAAGCTATAACTCTGCCGTCGTTGGTAGCAGTAACGGCATTGACTGTTCCCTCTCTAGCTTCAAGCAAAGGTGTGTTGTTCTCCTTGGCAAAGATTTTGTCTTCACCAAGTTTGTTGCCCAGAACATTCACTAGCGAACGAGTTAAACCATTAACCTTCTCGTTATTTATTGCATGTGCAATGCTGTTGAGCAAACTCTTTGCTTTGTATGCGTTGTCCTCGTTGATGGTAATGCTACTTAAAGCGTTGCTGTGGTTGGTGTAAACGCTAACTTTAATATCCTTTTCACTGGTGAGTGACCATGAAACTGGAATAACTTTTCCATCGAAGAAACCTACAGGGTGGGCTGTGCGTAATTCCATAGGAATACTGCCACCTATTGTTGGGGGATAGGTTTGGCGCAAAAGATTGTGCATTCCTTTGTAAAGCTCCTTGCCGTCTTCGAAGTTGGCAAGTTTCTCTTGAAATTCCTTTTGTCGCTCTTCTTCCATGATGGTATATTTTTCATTCAGCGACTTATGAAAATCAGCGTAGGCAACTTTTTCTTCGTTTGAGGAAAGACTACCATCTTCCCATTTCTTCAGAACAAGACTTGGGGCATCAAAGATCAGTTTTCCTCTGTCATAGGAGTCAATCTTAATGATGCTTTTGTCATTATTGGACACAAAGTATTTGCCTACAAGGCTTTGTGCCTCGTAGTCTTGCGCCATGTTCTCGTATCGTTCTGGAAGTTCATATCCTCGCTCCTTCAGAAGTAATAATCTTCCAATCTGTCTGTCTTTTGTGTCAGGTGTGAGCTTTCCGTCTATCCATGTAGCCATCAATCCATTTTGCCATTTGACGGCGGCAAACTTTGTAGGGGATGATTTATCCTTTCCTTGTTCAAATGCCCATTTGCCAATGGAAACAGCCCATTGGTCAATAAGGGAACCCTCTTTGTTTTGTGAAAGATACTCTAGCTCTTCTGGGCTGTAGAAATGGTTCTTTGGGAAAGGCTTCACTTTTGGGGTGGTATGTTCTTTTGCTCCACCGAATAGCTTCTGCCATCCGCTCAGAAAATTGCTGATGATGTTTTGCTTTTCTTCTTTTGCCATTATTGCTTGTTTTGTCTTAAACAAACAGGAGGTAGAACCATCTTTTATGATGCCACTATTCCTGTTTGTGTTATTGTCATTTCTTTGGGAATATCATGTGTAGGATGCCAATGGCTCCTACTGCCAAAACTCCAAATATATAAATAAAGTGGAGAAGTCTATGACTGCGCTGTTCCATTTCCATCTGCAGTTTTGTTCAAGTCCCAAGCTGCGATGCTCTTTACCTTGCATTCTATCTGAAGCTCACTTTTGAAGATGCCTAGTTGCAAATCTCCATGAACTTCCACGTACTTCTCTGCAGCAAGGTAATCCTCACGGATAGGGGAGAAGTTTACAAAACTTACCCATGTAAACTCTCTGTTCTCTCCTTCTTTGTCAGAGGAGAACGCTGCGAACGACTGAAAGTCCTTGCCTTTCTTGTCTTTCAGCTCCTTGATGCCTTTCTTGCTTACCTTGCCTCGGAACTCCATGCTTCCCTCCAAACGGTCATTGGTGGTGGACTCGTTTACTTCGATGTTGGAGTCGGTGCGAAGATTCAGATAAATGTTACCGTCATGCTTTCTGATATACATTACTCCGCTTACCGTTACCTTTCTACCTGCAGAGTAGGGGGCTACGGTATCTTTGTTGCCTGGGGCTGATACTGTTACCCACACTTCTTTTGCTGTTCCATCCTTGCCCAGCAAAGGAACTATCATGCCGAAGGAGATGAATTTCTCTCCATCCTTACTCTGCTTCTCTTCTGCGGAACTGCTGATGGTTCCACATGCTGTTACGTTACACTTAATCATATTTTTATTGTTTTATATGTTTATATAAGTATATAATTATTTCTTTATTTATGCAAGGCGTTGGCCTTGTTGCTGCTGTTGTTCTGGTGATTCCGCATCAAACTGCATGGATGCCGTTGCCTGTGCCTTTTCTACATCCTGACGAGTCATCTTTACCAGATTGCTGTTTCCCTCGTCTGGCGATTGCTGTTTAAGCTGACTTTGTGCTTCGTCCTCAGCTTCTATCTCCTCGCTGCTTCTCAACTGCATGGCTACTGTAAGGGCGGCAGAGAACAGACTTCCTATAAGTGAAGAGATTGGGTCTCTTCCAGAAAGGTCTTCTCCGTTGTTGCTCATTAGCAATGACAGCCATTTTGTGGGGTCGTTACTGTTGGTGATGGATGCCAGAAGTGCTTGTGTCGGGTCTGACGCTTGTTGCTGATAGGATGGGGCTTCGCCTCCTGCAAACTGCATCTGGCTGCGGTAAGCGGCTAACGCATCGTTTCCATTCTTATCCAAAGCTGTCGCTTGATTACTTCTAACCTCCATTTCTGCAAGGTATAGCTTAGGGTCAAACTTCTCCCAATTTCCATTGGCATTGAGGTATTTTGTCTCAAAATGTAAGTGTGGCCCTGAAGAGCGGCCTGTGTTGCCTGAGACTCCTATTTGATGCCTTGCATTTACTATGTCGCCTGGTTTTACGCCAATTTGATTGAGATGCATATAGGTGGTCTGGATTTTTGTTCCATCTTGCCTGTCATACTCGATTACTACATAGTTTCCTGCTCCCTTGTCTTGTTTGCCAACGGTAACAACCTTTCCATTGTCTTCGGTTGCATATACAGGATAGTTTTTCCCTTGCGTGGAGAGGTCCAGCCCTCCATGCTTATGCCCTGGTCTCTGTACTCCAAACTCAGAACTGAGTTTTACGACAGATAAATCAATAGGCAACCCCCAATTGCCTTGCAAGGGTGTTAGGGTTATAACAGAGGTCGTTGACGACTGACCTCTAGCATATCCTGTTACCAATCCTTGGCTTTGGGCTTGCTGAATGCCTATCTGGTCATATTTTCCTAGCCCATACTTGTTAATCTCGGATATGAGCTTGGAAGCATAGTCTGGATCTGTGGCGTAGCCTTGATGCCGTTTGCCCAAGAAACATAATCGGTGGGCGAATAGTTCTGGCAGTGGCTGTAGCGAGATTTCATCAAGACCTTGGAGTGGTCTTCGATGCTTTCCATCACATTGTTGTATCTGCGGAACTTCTCGTTTGGACGGTCATCGCTGTAATAGTCGTAGGCTCCAGTCCAACTGCTGCCAACCTTTACACCGAAGAAGTTGTTGCTCCTTCTTGCAGGGGTAGATGTGCCAAAGCCGCTTTCCAAACCCATCTGTGCCAAGGTGATGGAAGCTGGAATGCCATATCTCTTCTGTTGCTCGATGGCTACCTGGGCATACTGGTTGTAAAACGCTTGCTTGTCTAATGCCATTTATGATAGTTTTATGAGGGCGCACCTTTGGATGCACCCTCGTGTATTACATATGTAGGCCTGTTCTGTGAGTTTCCGTAACAGTTTCCTGTACCTTGTTCTCAGGGGCGGGCTTTTCCTTAATCTCTACTTTCTCTGATTCGCCAACAGCCTGTTGAGATTGCTCTCCTTCCATGCCTCTTTTCAGCATAGGCTCGAAGATGACGGCGGCCAAAGCCCTCTTGTAGGGCCCCATCTTTTGCCATTGTTGCTTGTTGATAGGAGCTTGTACACGCTGCCCATTGATGGTGGCAAAGATGAGCTTCTGCTTGGCATCCTGTGCGCTCGATGTGATGGAAGGACGCTCTATGAGCTTCATATCCACATCAACCTTCTTAGGGGTGATAAGGTCTAGCTTGGTGTCAGGATGCTTGGTGGCCATCTCGTAATATCTTTGTGCCAGGGCATTGTGGACTATTGCCTGTTTGTCCGTCTTGATTACGTTGTAGAACGTGTTCAAGTGCTCCTTGGCAGGATATACAGAGAAAGAAGGCTCGTTCTCTGGCTTGATGAAGAAGGCATATCTACCGTTGTCATCCCTGATGGCTTGGAAGTTCTTGATGATTACTCCTTTCTTTTGGGCGGCTTGTTTCTCTACATCAAGTGTATGATGGGGAACCAGCTCATACTGCTTCAAGTTGTTGAGCGTGACTTCCTTCCCTTGGAAATAGGAGTTTGGCTTATTCAACCCAAGTGAACCACCGGCATTATAGAACCTCACATCGTCAATGCCTTCTTTCTTCAAGGCAATGGTGATTCTGTCCTTCCTCATGCCAGGAACCTCGTTGTTCACTTCCAAGGATGCTCCTGCAGGAAGAATGACATCTGCTTCTTTTCGCAAGATGTCTTTTACCACTACTATTTCCTTGGTCTCTATGTTTGGCAGCTTGGCCAAGTCTTGGGAGATGGAATATTTTGATGGATTCTCCATCGTCTTTCCTGGAAGCTGTCCACGGATGGCCTCGTAGTCAACCTTTCGCTTTGCCACAAGGTTGTCGATGGTCTCTACAGCATTGTTCACATCTCTTTCTACTATTCCCAAGAGTTTTGGATTTTCCTTTATCTCTCGTTCCCAATAAGGAATAAGTTTCTCATTCTCCTTTGAGAGAATGGCTGGAAGTCCCTGGCGAGCCATCATAACTCCTGCTGCAAGTTCTCTCACCAGCTGCTCATGCTTGGCATCGTCCTCTGGGAGGAGATTGTTTCTGCCCGAACGGTCAAGACGGTTCTCTGTACCTGTGGCTGCAACAACGGCTCTGTAGATGTCGTTTGCTTTGTAAAGGGCAGCCATCTTTTCGTTTCCAACTTCGCCTTTCATGCCGCTTACGACAATCTTGTCTTCCTTGGAATCGTATTTGACATCTTGCAAAACCATCACTCGCTCATATTGCATACCGCTTTGCTTGGACACTTCCTTGGCAGTGGCGTATGCTTTGTTCAGTATTGCCTTTGCGTCGAAGCCTTGGCTGACGGTCTTCTTTGATTCCAACTGGTCGCAGATGGCTACTCGTTCTCCTGCTCGGATGAGTTTTGGAAGGTAGGTGTCAAGTGCTTGATGTGGAAATCCTGCAAGATGGAAGTCTTTACTTCCATTCATCTTGGTCAAGGTGATTCCCAACACTTCCGAACCTCGCTTGGCATCCTGCTTGTACATCTCATAGAAATCGCCAATGCGGAACAATAGAAGTGCATCGGGATGCTTGCCCTTCAACTCTTTCCATTGTTTCATAATAGAAGAGTATTTCCCTTTTTGCTCTTTCTCGTTTTGTGAAAGCTGCGCTCCCTTGGTCTTCAGAAGTTCCACGTAAGCGTCATGGTTGTTGGCGTTCATGGTGGTTTTTTCCC
>ERZ780111.310-NODE-310-length-14749-cov-6.93562_pt1 | contig 14749 bp, 14 predicted proteins | sample MGYA00433084_ERZ780111 | MGnify/ENA primary metagenome ERZ780111 (study PRJEB29588, sample SAMEA2144299) | human gut metagenome | biome: human gut; feature: human-associated habitat; material: faeces | place: Denmark | collected 2008/2010 ... | reverse complement strand
ACGACAAGGTGACAGTGACAGCCAAGACCGATACAGGCTACTTCAAACTTTCTGATGGTAGCTTTATACACAGCGACTATCTGAGCGACAGCAAGGTAACTCAGTCGGCAGCACCGGCTACAAAGAAAACGGAAACGCCTAACCCTGCAGAGGGTAAAAAAGTTAACTTTACAGTCGTTACCGTTAGGAAAGATGTTCCATTTTATAGCGACATTAACTGCACAAATGCTACCTCTTGGGTACTCGGCGAGGGTTCTGAATACACAGTAGTAGAAGTGTTTGACAGCAAAAACTGCTACAAATTGTCTAACGGAGAATACGTTAAGAAAGAAGATGTAAAAAAGGGTAAGGTCAGCGATATATATCGTTATCCATTCGACCTTAAAGCTATCCGACAAGTCATTATAGACGATGCCATCAACAACTACGGTCTTGTATTTGCCGAAGATATAATCAAGGACGAAAGTTCGTGGAGTGCTCCTACAGTAATTTCAAAAGATATGAATCCCAGTATCATAAAAAGAAATGTAAATGAAATTGCAGAAGCTAACTTCATATGGTGCCAAATGAAAAAAGGCGATTACTTTAACGTATACATTGAAACCATACCTGATTTAAAGAAAGATGAAAACGGTAACAGCATTGAGGGTTATGCCATATTCTTTCTTAGGTAAAATCTGATTTTTAGGTAGATTTATAATTTAATATTCGAGAGCTTTGAAAGTATAAATTCAAGGCTCTTTTCTTTTTTCTGACAGTAAATTGAACATAAAAATTCAAAGCAGCCCGTACCCGTAGGACTGCTTTTTTATATATATTTTTTCAAAAAATCAAACAAGAAAGGACAAAGGTTATGTTTAAAAACAAATTCAAAAAGCTGACCGGACTTTTCCTTGCGGCAGTTATGACATTAGTCGCTCTGCCCATTCAGACGCTTGCGTCAGATTGGGGTGTCGGTGACAATGTTTATGCGGCTATGCTTGGAAACTACATCGGCTCTGACGGTAAGCCTTACGCCGATAAGTACAATTACGACTATATCTACTATAAGTCAGACGGTAGTGTAGGTGTAGCCACTCGCTATGCCTCAACACACGCTAAGTTAGGCATTAGTAAGAACGGCGTAACACAGCAGGCAATCTGTATCGAAGCCGGTGTATCATACAGCACAGGTAGTTCCTATGTTGGTAAAGATACCAGCGATAAATATATGCAAAACTTACCGGATAATGTAAGTGTCAGATTGAAATTTGATTTACTTTGTGGTTTTAACAGCTCCGTCACCAAATCGCCGGTTGCTAACACAAATCTTGATGATTTCTCGTTCGCAACGCAGATAATCGTATGGGAAATACAGCAGCAGCTAAGAACGGGCTATAACAAGGGTGATTTAAAAGCGAACAAGTGGGGTACTCCTGCTACTGTTTACTATGAACAGTTGAAAGGCAGACCTGCTGAAAAGTGCTATGAGTATATCTTAAATAAAATGAAGGCATATTCAATTGTGCCGAGTTTTACTGAACCCAATAAGGCTAAAGCTCCTACTTACACAATGAAATATAATTCTTCGACGAAGAAGTACAGTATTACACTGCCGGACAGTAACAAGAGCAATATGCCGGCAAGTGCATTCAACATTTCCGGTGTCACAGTAACAAAGAGCGGATATGACTACACTTTCAGCACAACAAGCAAGATAAGCGGTACTAAGGCTTGTACATACAAGGCAAATCGCACATATCATTACTTTCAATTAATTCGACATAATTAGACATACTGTATAATAAAATGTATTCAATTATATTGACTTAGCATAAAAATAGTAGTATAATGTCAATTAATGAAACATATTTGGAGAATATGAAATGAAAACATCAGAACTGTTAGCTGCAAAAAGCAGCTTTGAAGACAACACAAAATGGTTGCCTTTCAATGTTCACGCAAGTGATACGGCCGGGATAATAAAGCGACTTTTCAATAAATGGATCGCTCAGAATGTCAGAAGGCGCTTGTGTGCTGCGATTGGCATTGAGAGTTCGGAGAACGCAGAAGAAATTGTGTGCAACTATTGTAAGTTCATTGCACTGGTGCATGATATAGGAAAATTAACTCCGGCGTTTCAACGAAAGCTTAAAGATAATATTCAGGGTCTTGCTGACAGACTGTTTGACGCGGGTATCGACCTTTCAGATCTGACACAGATATCAGAGTCACCGCATAACATAGCGGGACAGTATATTCTGAAAAAAGAATTTGAGGTTGCACCGTCAACCGCAGTCATTGTTGGTGCGCATCACGGCGATTGTTCGGCGGATAGGGGGCAATGTTCATATGAGGCTAACTATTACGGACACGGCAATGTTAACGTAAACGAATGGACACGGATAAGAGCGGAATGGATGGAATACGCTCTCAGCGTAACCGGATTTGAAGATGTCAAAAATCTGCCGAATCCCGATGTTGCGGCACAGATGCTGATTACCGGACTGCTCGTAATGAGTGACTGGATAGCGAGCAACACCGATTATTTTCCTTACATAGACATCGAAGAAAAACTCACCGATGAGCAGTGTGAGGAGCGTGTCAGAAGAGCGTGGAACAAGCTTTCGCTTACGGACAGCTGGTATGCCGATTTTATCGCTGATAGCGACAGCTTTTTTGAAGAGCGTTTCGGCTTCAAACCGAACTGCGTACAGCGTGAATTTATGAATGTTGTAAGCCTTTGCAATAAGCCCGGTATATACATACTTGAGGCACCTATGGGAATAGGTAAAACTGAGGCGGCACTTGCGGCAACGGAGATACTTGCATCACGTTTCGGCTATGGCGGAATGTTTTTTGGACTGCCGACGCAGGCAACCGCTAACGGAATATTTGATCGTATTCATTCCTGGGCGAGTGGTACTGATGATATACATTCGCTCAGACTTGCACACGGTATGACGGATATGAATGACGAATACTGTGAGATGTTCCACGGAAGAGCATCCGACATTTCCGATGACGATAATGACAATATAATGGTTCATACCTGGTTTGAAGGAAGAAAACAGGCGCTGTTGTCCGAATTTGTTGTTGCTACAGTTGACCAGTTTCTTATGGCATCCTTGTCCCCATACGCGTGGGGATGATCCCAGTATCAGCAACAAATCAACCGTATAAGCAAGCTTGTCCCCATACGCGTGGGGATGATCCCGTTGCAGATGTAGCAGGGCTTTCCGCTCCGCTCTTGTCCCCATACGCGTGGGGATGATCCTATCGCATTCGTTGTTTATATCCGCTTTAGACCCTTGTCCCCATACGCGTGGGGATGATCCTTTAACAACAAAGGTAGCAGGCGTGACTATCGACTTGTCCCCATACGCGTGGGGATGATCCTATGTCATTTTTACACCTCCTTGCCCCGAAGGGCTTGTCCCCATACGCGTGGGGATGATCCTAGCCCTTGTCGAGAACATCTCAGACACTATCGCTTGTCCCCATACGCGTGGGGATGATCCCACACCTCCCCACGCGTTAGATGTCGTAGAATACTTGTCCCCATACGCGTGGGGATGATCCTCATAAAGCCTTTAGGGTAGACCGTGTTTGCTTCTTGTCCCCATACGCGTGGGGATGATCCTCACTGGCGGGAGAAATGCTCCCTTGATTATATCTTGTCCCCATACGCGTGGGGATGATCCTCAAAATACTGTCTTGTACGCATTACCGATAAACTTGTCCCCATACGCGTGGGGATGATCCCTCGATAATAATTGTCAAAATTATCATCTGTCACTTGTCCCCATACGCGTGGGGATGATCCCCCGTGTAGGTAACATAGGCGTTACCACGTCACCTTGTCCCCATACGCGTGGGGATGATCCTGCGTAAAGCGTTTAATTTTGGCAAAAAGAATACTTGTCCCCATACGCGTGGGGATGATCCCCGCCCAGCGGTCATATAAAACGCCAATAACATACTTGTCCCCATACGCGTGGGGATGATCCTGTTCTGCAATTGATGGATATACTAAGGGAACACTTGTCCCCATACGCGTGGGGATGATCCTGTCACCTGTTCCGTACTGCCCTTGACTTGCTACTTGTCCCCATACGCGTGGGGATGATCCTCAACAAATATATAAAAGACAACGGCGCAGAATCTTGTCCCCATACGCGTGGGGATGATCCTTTATCAGCGTCTTTTGCATTTGTAAAGTCAAACTTGTCCCCATACGCGTGGGGATGATCCTCCTGAGCGACATATACTATACACGTTAAATAGCTTGTCCCCATACGCGTGGGGATGATCCCAACAAGCGCAGAAAATACACAAACAGTGGAAACTTGTCCCCATACGCGTGGGGATGATCCTAATGTGTGGTATTACGGAAGAAAATGGTATTACTTGTCCCCATACGCGTGGGGATGATCCTAATTCAAAAATTTCGTTGTTCTCCGCTTCTGTCTTGTCCCCATACGCGTGGGGATGATCCTTTTTGCCCGATGAGCTTACAAGGTCAATACCGCTTGCCCCCATACGCGTGGGGATGATCCCACACAGGAACGGACACAACAGCAAGCAAAAACCTTGTCCCCATACGCGTGGGGATGATCCTTAAGTAAATTAGACATTTGTAACCTCACTTTCCTTGTCCCCATACGCGTGGGGATGATCCTTTAATTTTCCTTTACTTTCAAAATAATTTTGCCTTGTCCCCATACGCGTGGGGATGATCCTCTATCATATGTTTCTTCTAAGTCAAACAATCCCTTGTCCCCATACGCGTGGGGATGATCCTTTTCCCAGCATACACAGGATTACGCAACATATCTTGTCCCCATACGCGTGGGGATGATCCCCCCTTTGTAATCGCAAATGCGTGTATTACAAACTTGTCCCCATACGCGTGGGGATGATCCTACTTACCATCAGCGAAGGCAATTCCTCGGAATCTTGTCCCCATACGCGTGGGGATGATCCTCTACAAGATAAGTATAACACAGGAGAATAAAACTTGTCCCCATACGCGTGGGGATGATCCGTTGTACGCCGAACGACGGCGACTCCCTATAAACTTGTCCCCATACGCGTGGGGATGATCCTGCGTTGGTAAATCCTGCCTTTTTAACCTTATCCTTGTCCCCATACGCGTGGGGATGATCCCAAGTGATGGGGTAAGCTTTGACAACTGCGGTACTTGTCCCCATACGCGTGGGGATGATCCTGAAAAAGTTCTGCGCATAAAGTAGGTTAAAATCTTGTCCCCATACGCGTGGGGATGATCCCTGACTGAAATGCGGGCTATCGAAAATACTGAGCTTGTCCCCATACGCGTGGGGATGATCCTATCCATACATTGTAAAAAAATCGTCATACTGTCTTGTCCCCATACGCGTGGGGATGATCCGTGGCATCGCAAAAAAGCTGTGAGCGTTTTTTGCTTGTCCCCATACGCGTGGGGATGATCCCGTCGGACGTAAAAAACGCAGACGGGGAGTATTCTTGTCCCCATACGCGTGGGGATGATCCTACGGGGTATCGTTCGGCGGCAACGAACACGGGCTTGTCCCCATACGCGTGGGGATGATCCCGCTCCCATAGGGATAGTTTTCGCTTGGTGCGCCTTGTCCCCATACGCGTGGGGATGATCCTCGTATTGCCTGCCGTTCATTACAGCTTCTCGACTTGTCCCCATACGCGTGGGGATGATCCACTTTCTCTCGATTTTGTTCAGCGCACTAGATACTTGTCCCCATACGCGTGGGGATGATCCTGCCCGAACGATGAAACTATCAAGGGATATGCGCTTGTCCCCATACGCGTGGGGATGATCCCAAAGACACGGAAAGCATTGAGCTGAACTCTTACTTGTCCCCATACGCGTGGGGATGATCCCACGACAACCAAAACTATTAAGGTGTATAGTAACTTGTCCCCATACGCGTGGGGATGATCCTGCCACAGTATACCAGCCTGTATAAAGCATCTGCTTGTCCCCATACGCGTGGGGATGATCCCAGCTCCGACAGTGACAGCCCGCAACACGCAGTCTTGTCCCCATACGCGTGGGGATGATCCCTACAACGGTAGCTCCGTCTTTTGTGAAAATATCTTGTCCCCATACGCGTGGGGATGATTATATCCCCGTATGACACATACACTACAACTTAATCTTGTCCCCATACGCGTGGGGATGATCCTTACAGCCTAAAGCGTTATCGGGCGAAATTGCTCTTGTCCCCATACGCGTGGGGATGATCCGTTGTGGAAATAAATGGTAACGTCGGTTTTATCCTTGTCCCCATACGCGTGGGGATGATCCTATTCTGACTACATACATAATAAATATACAAGGCTTGTCCCCATACGCGTGGGGATGATCCTCAGTTCAACCAGCTTGTTTATAGTGCTTAACACTTGTCCCCATACGCGTGGGGATGATCCTATTATCAAACTGATACCATATATCAAGCCCAACTTGTCCCCATACGCGTGGGGATGATCCTTGAGGAGGAGCTTAACTCCTCCTCTCACGGCTCTTGTCCCCATACGCGTGGGGATGATCCCTTAGGCAACGGTTATTGTTGCACTACCTGACTCTTGTCCCCATACGCGTGGGGATGATCCCACACGCCCTGTAGGAACGCAGGGCGTGGTCGACTTGTCCCCATACGCGTGGGGATGATCCTAATATCGCCTGTGTTGATGTCAACATATACTCCTTGTCCCCATACGCGTGGGGATGATCCTTGACAGGCACCCTGCTCAAAAATCCCGATATGCTTGTCCCCATACGCGTGGGGATGATCCCAAAGGTAGCAGGCGTGACTATCGAGATAGTCACTTGTCCCCATACGCGTGGGGATGATCCACACTATATATGGCGTTGTATTAACCTCGGCAACTTGTCCCCATACGCGTGGGGATGATCCCTATTACCCTGTTGGATGCCCGAGATTTTTTAACTTGTCCCCATACGCGTGGGGATGATCCTTATATGCTTTAACGTCTTTAGGATATAGCTTTCTTGTCCCCATACGCGTGGGGATGATCCCCCACTGATGCCTATCTTTGCTCCGATTTTTAACTTGTCCCCATACGCGTGGGGATGATCCCAATCACCCGTGTTCGTTGCCGCAGAATAATCACTTGTCCCCATACGCGTGGGGATGATCCCGTTCCCTAAAGACAAACGAACCGCAGTCAAAGCTTGTCCCCATACGCGTGGGGATGATCCGTTAATTTCGTTACCGTCACGACTAGTGAAAAGCTTGTCCCCATACGCGTGGGGATGATCCTATCCACGGGCAGAATGTCGAAGCCAGAACGTTCTTGTCCCCATACGCGTGGGGATGATCCTCACCGTGTCTGTCCTGCTGGAGAGCCTGACGACTTGTCCCCATACGCGTGGGGATGATCCCACAATATACTCGTCAACGCTTAATACAGCCATCTTGTCCCCATACGCGTGGGGATGATCCTGTCATTTTTATATGTGTTCCATGCATCTAAAACTTGTCCCCATACGCGTGGGGATGATCCTACCTTGTAAAGTCAAGCATTGATAATCTGCACCTTGTCCCCATACGCGTGGGGATGATCCTAAGATTTTTGATGACGGTGTTACCGCGGATGTTCTTGTCCCCATACGCGTGGGGATGATCCTTAGTGTTACAGCCTGCAGAATACATGGGAAGCCTTGTCCCCATACGCGTGGGGATGATCCTAACACTTGGAAAGCAAACACTATATATGGCGTCTTGTCCCCATACGCGTGGGGATGATCCTTCGGCAACAGAATTAAGCAAGTAAAAAGGTAACTTGTCCCCACACGCGTGGGGATGATCCTCTTGTCCCAGCTGTCATTAAGCACAGTCTCTACTTGTCCCCACACGCGTGGGGATGATCCTAGTATCGGTAAGGTTATCAGTTCGAGTGTCCGATCCTGTAGCTGTGCTGCTTGTCCCCATACGCGTGGGGATGATCCTCAGCGACTGTATCAAAGTGCTTGAGACCCTGTCTTGTCCCCATACGCGTGGGGATGATCCTTGCATGTTTGCAGTCAAGATCTTTAAACCTAACTTGTCCCCATACGCGTGGGGATGATCCTCAACTGCGTGTTGCGGGCTGTCACTGTCGGAGCTTGTCCCCATACGCGTGGGGATGATCCTTGACAGGCACCCTGCTCAAAAATCCCGATATGCTTGTCCCCATACGCGTGGGGATGATCCCAAACTTTGCACCGTCGGGGCTGACTTGGGCAACTTGTCCCCATACGCGTGGGGATGATCCCAGCTTATATCCGTCAATGATGCACTCACAATCCTTGTCCCCATACGCGTGGGGATGATCCTCACCACTGTTAAACATTTCCGCTGATGCTATCCTTGTCCCCATACGCGTGGGGATGATCCCCTGCGTTCTAAACCAATCCATATTTTTTCCAACTTGTCCCCATACGCGTGGGGATGATCCTAGCTTTGGTTGTATATTATTTTGATTGTTCTACTTGTCCCCATACGCGTGGGGATGATCCTCGTTGTAAAGTTCCAAATTTTACACAGGATACCTTGTCCCCATACGCGTGGGGATGATCCTGCGTTGGTAAATCCTGCCTTTTTTACTTTTTCCTTGTCCCCATACGCGTGGGGATGATCCTGCGTCCCTTTGAAATCCCTGCTGTCACAAAGGCTTGTCCCCATACGCGTGGGGATGATCCCTCTGCTCTCAAGCTCGCCGCCCTGATCGGCAACTTGTCCCCATACGCGTGGGGATGATCCTGCGTTGGTAAATCCTGCCTTTTTTACTTTTTCCTTGTCCCCATACGCGTGGGGATGATCCCTATGTTTACAAGCATGGAGCAGGACGAATTTTCTTGTCCCCATACGCGTGGGGATGATCCTCTCAGGAAAATCCATGATTACATTACCGATGCCTTGTCCCCATACGCGTGGGGATGATCCCGCAGACGGGGAGTATTGTAAATATATAACAACCTTGTCCCCATACGCGTGGGGATGATCCCGTTTTGTGAAAAACTATCTTTTATTTTGCTTGCTTGTCCCCATACGCGTGGGGATGATCCTTTGACAACAAAGGTAGCAGGCGTGACTATCGACTTGTCCCCATACGCGTGGGGATGATCCTGTCATTTTTTGTCAGCGGTAAAAATGCGCATACTTGTCCCCATACGCGTGGGGATGATCCTATCACCCTTTGCGTTTATACCGATTACAACACCTTGTCCCCATACGCGTGGGGATGATCCCATCGCATAATTTACCACATAGTTTAGGCACAACTTGTCCCCATACGCGTGGGGATGATCCCAGGCGCAACAACTAAGGTTATTTTTTAAGGTTCTTGTCCCCATACGCGTGGGGATGATCCTACACCCTTTTTGTGAAATCTGTATTATAGTTTCTTGTCCCCATACGCGTGGGGATGATCCCCACAAACACGTTTTCTTGCATTCGGTTTCACCCTTGTCCCCATACGCGTGGGGATGATCCTAGCGAAAGGGTTTGTATAGTACTTGTTGGTAACTTGTCCCCATACGCGTGGGGATGATCCCGCTCCTGCTGTTTATCCTCAGACCGTGCCTAACTTGTCCCCATACGCGTGGGGATGATCCTATCTATTGCAGTTTGTAAAGCAGACCCCTGTTCTTGTCCCCATACGCGTGGGGATGATCCTGCTCAGCTCGGTGTAAAGACCGTTACAACCACCTTGTCCCCATACGCGTGGGGATGATTCTGCTGAACCATATATTGATTTATGAGTCTTGTCCCCATACGCGTGGGGATGATCCTCTATTTACTGCAAGATATGGGTGTCCCTGTAGCTTGTCCCCATACGCGTGGGGATGATCCCAGGACATTATCGAAAAGCTTGAAAGCGTACCGACTTGTCCCCATACGCGTGGGGATGATCCTCCCAGTATTTCGCCTTATGAGACATATACAACCTTGTCCCCATACGCGTGGGGATGATCCAGGGGTTGTTTCAATCAAACACTTTAACTGAAGCTTGTCCCCATACGCGTGGGGATGATCCTGTTGGCTTTCGAAAACATTCGGGGAAGTTTCACTTGTCCCCATACGCGTGGGGATGATCCTCACCGAAAAACATACATAAATCATTTCCAGTTCTTGTCCCCATACGCGTGGGGATGATCCTGGTATTATCGCTTGATTGATGAAAACGGCGAACTTGTCCCCATACGCGTGGGGATGATCCTCATTAGCAAAAGCTGGAATAACATTTCCATTGCTTGTCCCCATACGCGTGGGGATGATCCTTCTGCACCTAAACCATAATTAACTTGCATTTCCTTGTCCCCATACGCGTGGGGATGATCCCGTTCAATTTCCCTATCAAAAAGCTCAACAATTCTTGTCCCCATACGCGTGGGGATGATCCTAAACCGTAGTTAAAATCTCACATAATTTTCACCTTGTCCCCATACGCGTGGGGATGATCCTTTTGGAAAATGAAATATCCCGTCTTGCAGAAGCTTGTCCCCATACGCGTGGGGATGATCCTCAAAAGGAAAATTTGCAACCGACGGACAAAAACTTGTCCCCATACGCGTGGGGATGATCCTATAAAATCATTACTCGGGGATATGCTTCCTTGCTTGTCCCCATACGCGTGGGGATGATCCTTTGAAACAAAATCTTTGATTCCACCGACAATACTTGTCCCCATACGCGTGGGGATGATCCTTCATCTGACAAGTATCCATTTTTTGTTAAAAACTTGTCCCCATACGCGTGGGGATGATCCTTATGGCAGTGCTTTCCCCGTGATAAGTATGCGCTTGTCCCCATACGCGTGGGGATGATCCTACTTTCCGTTTTTATATATGTATGCTTTATCACTTGTCCCCATACGCGTGGGGATGATCCTTTTGCGCCATTGTTAAACATTACTTTTTCACCCTTGTCCCCATACGCGTGGGGATGATCCTCCTTATATCCGAGTTCTTGCAAACGTTCAATTCTTGTCCCCATACGCGTGGGGATGATCCCGGAAAGTATTGTGCCCGTGAAATAAGGAAAGACTTGTCCCCATACGCGTGGGGATGATCCTGACGGATACAGTCACAGAATATCGGCAGAAAGCTTGTCCCCATACGCGTGGGGATGATCCCTGCGGAACACTGTAAAAATCCGCTGAAGTCGGCTTGTCCCCATACGCGTGGGGATGATCCTTTTGATAATTATTATAGAATTGAAAGTATCGACTTGTCCCCATACGCGTGGGGATGATCCTACATAGGTTGCCATAGTATAATCACCGAAAAACTTGTCCCCATACGCGTGGGGATGATCCTCAGCCGATATAAACTCATCTTTTGCACCGATACTTGTCCCCATACGCGTGGGGATGATCCTAACGGGTAAATTTTCCGTTTGCATGGCGGATTCTTGTCCCCATACGCGTGGGGATGATCCTGTTGAGTGCCGCCATACGATTGGCAAATATAGCTTGTCCCCATACGCGTGGGGATGATCCTTTCCGCAATACCATTTGTTGTTGTTGTTGCTACTTGTCCCCATACGCGTGGGGATGATCCTTATCTGCCAAAACCTCGAGCGATACACCAGACCTTGTCCCCATACGCGTGGGGATGATCCTGCTATCTTTAAGCATATGCAGATACCTAGTAACTTGTCCCCATACGCGTGGGGATGATCCTAAGTCATTGAGTAAAACAAATTCATCTGACAACTTGTCCCCATACGCGTGGGGATGATCCTATCTTTTATGTAGCTGTCGATGAAAGCACCGCCTTGTCCCCATACGCGTGGGGATGATTATGGTCTTATTTTAATCACCTCCTTTTCCTTAGCCTTGTCCCCATACGCGTGGGGATGATCCTAAATAGTTGGGGGATGTATACAGGTTATATCGCTTGTCCCCATACGCGTGGGGATGATCCTCCGCCTTGTAAAAGTCCTGTACTATTTTCATACTTGTCCCCATACGCGTGGGGATGATCCTGTGTGTTTCACGTTTAAATTTAGAAGAAATTACTTGTCCCCATACGCGTGGGGATGATCCTACATAGGTTGCCATAGTATAATCACCGAAAAACTTGTCCCCATACGCGTGGGGATGATCCTTATATCCTAAAGATGTAAAATCTTATAACTTCCTTGTCCCCATACGCGTGGGGATGATCCTTTGAACAAAAAAATCTGCAACGAATTAAAGTTCTTGTCCCCATACGCGTGGGGATGATCCTTTGAACAAAAAAATCTGCAACGAATTAAAGTTCTTGTCCCCATACGCGTGGGGATGATCCTCAGATTTTACTGAGACACGCAACTCAAACCTTCTTGTCCCCATACGCGTGGGGATGATCCGTTGTTTCATAGCGTCTTCACGCAGTGCTTGTTCTTGTCCCCATACGCGTGGGGATGATCCTAAAGCCGTTTGTTAGCTGTACTTCTAAAGGCTCTTGTCCCCATACGCGTGGGGATGATCCCAAGTTTGTTTATCGTGCTTAAGACGGTTGCGGCTTGTCCCCATACGCGTGGGGATGATCCTCTGAAAGTTATTGCTACACGTTCAAGTAATAACTTGTCCCCATACGCGTGGGGATGATCCTATCAGCCCAAAATCCCATTTAAGATTCAACTCCTTGTCCCCATACGCGTGGGGATGATCCCTTGACGAAGCGTTAAAGAGGTCTTTCGCTGTGCTTGTCCCCATACGCGTGGGGATGATCCTAACAGTTCCATTTATGGAAAATTGCCAGATATCTTGTCCCCATACGCGTGGGGATGATCCTGTTGACGGAGTTTGATTATAAAATTTACGAAACTTGTCCCCATACGCGTGGGGATGATCCCCAGCGACTTGCAGAGGTAGCGGCATATATGGACTTGTCCCCATACGCGTGGGGATGATCCTATCGGCGATTTCCGTTGCTGAAGAAAAAGAATCTTGTCCCCATACGCGTGGGGATGATCCTGTTGCAATATAAATTCCCTATGACCGAATATACTTGTCCCCATACGCGTGGGGATGATCCCTTACTTGATGTAAAGGGAAAGGAAAGTTCTTCCTTGTCCCCATACGCGTGGGGATGATCCTAAATACACAAGGCAAAACAAGCGTATACCTTCTTGTCCCCATACGCGTGGGGATGATCCTATTGGCATTCGAAAACATTCGGGGAAGTTTCACTTGTCCCCATACGCGTGGGGATGATCCTTTAGCTCTATAGCGTACACTTGCAAGATGTCACTTGTCCCCATACGCGTGGGGATGATCCCTACCGGCTTATCAATCTATGGTAATGCCAGTAGCTTGTCCCCATACGCGTGGGGATGATCCTTATACCACAGCAAATACCCTTTTGTCAATTGGCCTTGTCCCCATACGCGTGGGGATGATCCTTGATAAGAAACGAGGTGTAAAAATGGATTTATCTTGTCCCCATACGCGTGGGGATGATCCTACCCAAAACACCGTCACAATCCGTCACGTAGCCTTGTCCCCATACGCGTGGGGATGATTTCCTACTCCCTTATCTTGAACGCAAAGGATTAGCCTTGTCCCCATACGCGTGGGGATGATCCTAAGCATCCCACGTGCGCTTGGGATACTGCTTTCTTGTCCCCATACGCGTGGGGATGATCCCTTTGCTTGCCTTATATTAGTACCAAAAGTTTGCTTGTCCCCATACGCGTGGGGATGATCCCGGCGGCACAAAATTCATTGAAATATGTTTTGACTTGTCCCCATACGCGTGGGGATGATCCTGCCTTCATACGATTTGCAAAAATAGTATTGTACTTGTCCCCATACGCGTGGGGATGATCCCTTGCGTTAAATGACACATCAAAGAAATATGTTCTTGTCCCCATACGCGTGGGGATGATCCTAAAACATTGTGGATTTGCCGCCGAAACTTACACTTGTCCCCATACGCGTGGGGATGATCCTCGTGGTACGGCAATTTTTGCGTAAGGCTTGAGCTTGTCCCCATACGCGTGGGGATGATCCTAACTTAAAACATATAACTAATGACGGAATAAGCTTGTCCCCATACGCGTGGGGATGATCCTATCTTTGCCATTTTCTTATCCTCCTACCCTTTCTTGTCCCCATACGCGTGGGGATGATTTGTTTATCGGGTTGTATTCTGCTATAATAGCATTCTTGTCCCCATACGCGTGGGGATGATCCTAAACACTCTCTGCGCTGTAATCGCTATAAGATCTTGTCCCCATACGCGTGGGGATGATAAATCTAGCTTTAATTCACTACAGATTTTTTTAATCTTGTCCCCATACGCGTGGGGATGATCCTATCCGTCAAAATATCGCCGCAAATGGCGGTTTCTTGTCCCCATACGCGTGGGGATGATCCTGTTTTACAAATGGGACAAAATGGAAATTCAAGCTTGTCCCCATACGCGTGGGGATGATCCTTTTTCATAAGTTTCGTTTTGTTCTTCAATCCACTTGTCCCCATACGCGTGGGGATGATCCTGTTTGATGAGGGGGAAACACAAATGATAGTTTCTTGTCCCCATACGCGTGGGGATGATCCTATGAAGAGGAAGATATTAAATTGTGGGATAAACTTGTCCCCATACGCGTGGGGATGATTAAAGACTTCCGCTCGATGCAAAGGAGTGCTAAAACTTGTCCCCATACGCGTGGGGATGATCAGATTTTAAAGGATTTTTGCAATGTTCGGCGGAACTTGTCCCCATACGCGTGGGGATGATCCTATCCGTCAA
>ERZ780111.309-NODE-309-length-14758-cov-5.84139_pt1 | contig 14758 bp, 16 predicted proteins | sample MGYA00433084_ERZ780111 | MGnify/ENA primary metagenome ERZ780111 (study PRJEB29588, sample SAMEA2144299) | human gut metagenome | biome: human gut; feature: human-associated habitat; material: faeces | place: Denmark | collected 2008/2010 ... | reverse complement strand
GGCCGTGCAATGCTGGTAGAACTCCTTGACACTCAGCGCTCCGAACGGAACCAGAGGAGTCTCCCGCACAGGCGCCTTCTTTCCGAGGACAACCGCCAGACCGCCGTCCACCTTCTTCTCCTGAGCCTTCATTGTCAATGCCCCAAGGGTCAATGCCGTAGTGCTGATAAATGTACGTCTTCCGTTATCTCCGGCCGCAGCCTTGTCATTGACCTCAGCCTTCCTCACAGTCTTTCCGACCTTCCAGAAAGGCTTGTATTTTATCGCGCCATGATGACAGGTGCCGATGCAGTCGAAACAGTCCACGCACCTGCTGTAGTCGATTCTGTGATTGTCCAGGTCAATGCAGGATGCCTTGCAGTTCTTCTCGCAGAGGTGACAATTCCTGCATTTGCCGGTATCGATCACCGGGCGGAAAATCGCGAACCGGGAGAAGAAACTCAGAACCGTACCGACCGGGCAGATGGTATTGCAGTATGTCCTGCCGTTCCGTGCGGCAAGAATGAATATGACCACGAAAGTAACAGATGCTATCACGAAAGTAGGCAAACTCTTGAGCCACACGTCCTTATGCTCGAACGCGTACCCGCCTGCCTTCTCGGCTATCCATGCGCAGAGATTGTTGCCCCAAAGCCAGATCGGCGAAAGAAGATTCTGCACGATGCGGCCGAACGAACTGTATGGCGCAACCAGCACGGCAACCGAAGTGAACCCGGCCACGAGAAGGACAATAAAAACTGCCAACACGCTGTACCTGAGCCACTTCTTCTCAGGCGACCAGCTGTAGGACTTCTTGTGACTTTTACGCCAGATACTGAAAGACCTTGCGACGACATCCTGAAAAATCCCCAACGGGCATATGATCGAGCAGTAGAGCCTTCCGAAGACCAATGTCAATAGAATCAATGCGATGACAATCCCGGCATTGAGAGCGAGAACCGCCGGCAGGAACTGGATTTTCGCCAGGAAGCCGAACCATCCGGCAGCGAGCCCGGTGAAATCCAAGAACAGCAACGTGCACAGAATGAACACGATACCTGCTGTTACGGCGCGGATTTTCTTAAGCATATAGTCGTAATGTTTTTAGTCCAATATTATAAGAACAGGAGCCGGGTGATTGAGAGTCAGCTTGACCTCGTCCGTCTCCGCAATGTTCAGCGTAGCCTTCCACCAGTTGTCAAAAATCACACCCGAAGTCTGCCATTTCAGCCCTTCCGACTTGATATTGAGCGAGTTGTCCGGGGACAATATCGATATTTCCCTGCCTTCGCCGACGAAAAACGATGTCGTCTCAGTTATTGCGAACGAGGTAGTCCAGTCGGAAACCATGTCTATCTGCAGGCCCTCAGGAATGTCGATACCGGAGAGCATCTGCTTCTCTTTCAGGCCTCCCAGCTCCTTTGCATACTCCATCAGGTAGGACAGATTTCCTATCGTATGGTCCTCCCTCTTTCCGCCAGCTCCCAGGATATGGACTGTGTCAATGTCCCTGAAATGCGTCAGAGCATAGCAGAAAGCCTTGTTCAGGTCATTGTAGCTCTGTTCCGGATTATGTACGATCCGGTCCGCGTATTTCTTTTTGAAAGTCTCAGGCAGCGAATCCAGATCCCCGATTATCGCATCCGGCAGCCTTGGATGGCCGAAAATCTTGTCTGACCTCCGGATAAACGTGACCGCCGCCCCGTCACAGCAGACGATATAGTCCGCAGTCCGGATAAGGTAAAGCGGAAACTCATTCTTGGGAAAATCGCCGTTGCAGATGATAGCTAAAGTCGCCATTATTTCTTACGTATTATGCTCAGCCCGTGCCGTACAGGGAGAATCACCGTCTCCACACGCGGGTCCGAAGCCGCCAAATCATTGAACCGGACTATTCCGCTCGTCTGCTTGTCCGTCGGAACCTGCTCCGCATAGACCTTGCCGTCCCACAGAACGTCGTCGGCCAGGATAAAGCCGCCGGGACGGGTCAATGTCAATGCAAGTTCGTAGTAATCAGGATATTCCCTCTTGTTTGCGTCAATGAAAGTGAGGTCGTAGAGCTTTTTCCCGTCCTGTCCGCGCAGAAACTCCACAGCATCCCCGATGTGCAGGGAAACGCGATTGCTAACCCCGGCCCTCTCGAATCCCTCCAATATCAGGTCCTCCAGCTCGTCATTGATCTCCAATGTGTCGATATGGCCTTCCCCTTCCAGAGCGAGAGCCATGCATATCGCCGAGTACCCCGTAAAAGTACCGATTTCCAAGACATTGCGCGGAGAAATCATACGGGTCATCATGTACAGGAACTCTCCCTGCACCTTTCCTGTAAGCATCCGGGGGTAGTTGGTGCGTATATTGGTCTGCCTCTCCAGCCAGTCCAGAGCCTCGTTACTTATCGAGCAATGCTCTTCAATGTATTTGTCCTGAGCACTTTCCATAATCTATAACAATATCAGACAACTTGTTCTGTCCGGTGCGAAAATCCGGCAGGCCATATCCCTGATCATGTCTGCCGAAACCGCCTCGATTTCCCGTTTGATTTCTTCAGCAGATGCCACCTTGCCGTAGGCGAGCAGACTCTTTCCCATACTCAGGCATTGAGCCTCCCCGTTGTCGGAACTTATGGCAATCTGGCCGAGGAACTGTTTCTTGGCCGCGCGCAACTTTCTGTCAGTCAGGGCATTGTCCTGAAGCTTCGAGATTTCTCTCCTGACCGCGTCAATACATTTTTCCGTATTCTCTTTCTCGCAGCCGAGCGAAATCGCCATTATTCCGGTATCAGAATACTGGGTGTATGAACTTTCCACGCCATAAACCCAGCCGTGCTTTTCACGCAGGATATCGTTGAGGATGGAATTCATCGCAGGACCGCCTAAGATGTTGCTCATCAATGATGTGGCGATTCTTTCCCTTTCCTCATACAGAGACGGGGCATAGCCTCCGAGCACCGCATTGGCCTCGTGGTTCCGCTTGTTGATGACCTCGTCGAAAACATTGTCCAGAGTTACGGACTCGGGCCTTGTCAGCTCGCCGGAAACCATGCCGCTTCCGCTGAAGAACTTGTCGAAAGTCCTGAGCAGATCCGCTTCCATGCGTTTTTCGTCAATGTCGGCCACAATCGTAAATACCATTGATCCGGGAACGAACTTTTCCTTGTAGAACCGTCTGAGTTCTTCGGCGGATGTGGCTCTGACGCTTTGGGGAGTCCCCAAAATCGGCATTGACAATGAATGTCCCCTGAAAAGCTTCTCCTCGAACCGGTCATAGACATCCTCGGACGGGCTGTCCTTGTAGGACTTTATTTCGTCAATGACCACGCCGCGTTCGGTGTTCACTTCATTGTCCGGAAAGGTCGCCTCCGTGGCTATTTCCATCAGGAGCGAACTTGCTTTGGACAGGTCTTCCTTCAGTATGGTGGCGTGCAGAACTATCTCCTCCTTGGTGGTGTAGGCATTCAGTTCTCCGCCGAGTCTGTCGAGGTAACCGTTTATCACTGAGGAACTTTTGTGTTCGGTCCCCTTGAACAGTGTGTGCTCCGTAAAGTGAGCTATCCCGCTGTGGAATCCCTGTTCATATCTCGTCCCGCAAGCAATGCCCAGCGAACAGTAGGCTACGGCCGAACCGCTTCTTTTCACGGCGTAGCGTATCCCGCAATCAGCTCTTCCGCTTATCATCTTACCTCGTTTTAGCGATTATCTTCAGGTCTCCCTTGAGGAAGCCGGCCTCGTCCTCCTTCTTGAGTGTGCGTTTCCTGTAATAGAAAAGTTCGTGAGTTCTCGCGTCAATGAGAATTCTCCAGCATACTGAACCTTTTTCCGGTTCGGCTGGTGCTACGACATAGCTGACGAGTGTTCTGCTGTCACCTGACAGGAACAGGCTGTCCGCCACCTCGCCGTCCACGATGTCCAGTCCTTTCCTGGCCATTTTCCTGCAGAAGGTGGAATCGACCGTCTCAGACAGGTCTTCCCTGGCGATGACGACTCTTCTGCCTGACGATTTTCCCAGCGGGGTGACGTATGTCCTGAGTCCCGAGAAGTTTCCGTTAAGGGATTTGGCAATGTAGCCCTGCATGATGTCCACGAGTCCCGGAATCATCGCGGCTTCCCTTCCGGAAGGTATGTCGGCTGCAGCGACAGGGATGCTTACGACATTGACCATATCATTTACGGTCTTCGCCGTGGCGCGGCCTTTTACGATGGTGAGCATCATGATGCCTGGCTTGGATTCCGGGCGGTACTTGACCTTTACCGGCAGCATGAAGTAGTATTCCTCATTGTTCTTGAGCGAGTTGAAGTCTTCGAGAGAGCAGAATTCAAAGGCCGAGAGGCTCCATGTGTTGTTCACGGCCTCACGGATGACCGGGTCGATAAAGTGGTTTCCGGAAAGGACCACTTTCATTGTCCTGGTCGTGAAATCGCTCAGTTTCTCTTTTCTTGTCGTTATCTGGGCCTGGCCGAAAGCAGTTATTGTCAATGTCAATGCGGCCAATGCTGTAAAAAGTCTTCTCATTGTACGATATTTGTAAGAGATACAAAGTTACAAAATAATGATTATTTTTGTGAAACAGAATAAACGTAAGATTTATGGAAACGGATAATATCATGGAGCGTCGCGAACGCGAAAGCCAATTGGCAAGGGAAAAGAAACTGAAGCGTACAATGTGGATTCTGGTCGTTGTTGCCGTCGCTTTGGTTGCAGTTTTGGGATACGTATGGAGCCAGAAGTCTTCATTGATCAGCGAACTTGAGGATGAGAAGAGAGACCTGACTGAGCAGATGGAGAGTCTCCAGAACGATTATGCAACATTGTCATCCGACTATGACAATATCAATTCGCAGCTGGATACGTCCAGGGCTGAGGTCGCGGATCTTCTCGAAAGGATCAAGAAGACCAATGCGACAAACCGTGCGAAAATGCGTCAGTATGAGAAGGAGCTCGGCACATTGCGCAGCATCATGCGCAACTACATCGTGCAGATCGATTCTCTCAATTCATTGAACCACAAGCTTACGGCGGAAGCTGCGGCAGCAAGGCGAGAGGCTGCGGCAAGCAAGGCGGAGAGCGCACAGCTTTCACAGCAGGTAGAGAACCTTACCGGCCAGGTGGCTGCAGGCTCTGTCATCAAGGCACGTGGACTGCATATAGCCGCATACAATTCTTCGGACAAGGTTACGGACCGCAGCAGCAGGACAGTCAGACTGCTGACTTCGCTTTCACTGGTGGAGAACGACCTGGCGCCTAAAGGACCTGTACGTGTGTTTATCCGCGTGAAGGATCCTGACGGAATCATCCTTACGAATTCCAACCGCTCGTCGTTCACTTTCAATGGTGAGACAATGGTTGCCTCGGCTTCCAGAAGAGTGGATTATGAAGGCAGCGAAGTGGACCTGAGCATATATCTGAACGATATCCCGGAATATCGCAAAGGTGTATATACTGTAGAGGCTTACACTGAACAGTCTTTCCTCGGAAAGTCTGAACTGATGCTCAGATAATCATTGATTTACATTCACGTCCCATTCTGCAGAAGTTTCTGCACTTACTGTGGTTTCTATTCCGAGGCTGTTCCGGTCTGCCGGGAAAGGAACCTGGGACTTGATGTCGAAAGCAGGAGGTTCTCCAAGTATGCCGGACTGGTCTGTTCGGAGATAGAGGCACGTGCGGACGAAATCCGTGCGACATTGCCTTCGGAGGCGCATCCTGAATATCGGGACACATTATATATAGGAGGCGGTACCCCATCGGTGCTGCCTTTTGACGTATTGGAACGCATCGTCTCCTGTCTTAACAAAACGGTTTTCGGTTCTGAAAGCCATGACTATCTGGAGTTTACGCTTGAGGTCAATCCTGAGGATATCGTGGAGAAAGGCGAGGAGTATCTGCAGTCGCTTGAGCGTCTCGGAGTCACCAGAATCAGTATGGGCATCCAGTCTTTCGATGATAAAGTCCTGAAATGGATGAACCGCAGACATGATTCCGCCCATGCTGAACAGGCATATTGGATGCTGCGCGGCCACGGTTTCAGGAACATCAGCATTGACCTGATTTTCGGCATCGGAGGCTTGTCGCGGCAGACTTGGGAGGCGACTGTGCATAAGGCGATGGGGCTGAGTCCTTCGCATATTTCGGCATATCAGCTTTCCGTGGAGGATGGCAGCGCACTGGCCAGGGAAGTCGAGGTAGGTCGCTACACTGAGGCTTCGAGGAATGCCGGGCTCAGTATGAGATGCTGTGCTCCATATTGGAGGAGAACGGCTACCATCATTACGAGGTGTCCAATTTTGCATATCCGGGCTTCGAATCCAGGCACAATTCTTCGTATTGGCGTCGCGTGCCGTATGTCGGTCTGGGCCCTGGAGCCCACTCCGCTGTCGCGGATGAAAGGGGACGGGTCAATGTCAGGAAGTGGAATACCGAGACGGAAGATGATTATGTTTCCGAGAGCGAAGTGCTTGATGATGAAGATGTCAGGGTCGAGGAGATAATGCTCGGACTCCGTACAGATGAGGGCGTTTCTCCTTCGTTGCTTCCGCAGGCGACCATGTCCAGATTCCTGGAGGAAGGTGTGCTGTGCCGGACTGTTTATGGGAATGTGAGGATTCCTGAAGACAGGTTTTTTGTTTCAGATGAAATAATTCGTGAATTGTTATGATACTCGAGTCCAATGTTTATGTAAGACGGATAGAAGCTGTCCGTAGGCTTATGAGCAGCAAAGGCATTGATGCTGTGATTATTAGCGGCTCTGACCCGCACGCGAGCGAATACCCTGCTTCGCGCTGGAAACAGGTGGAGTGGGTGTGCGGATTTACGGGCGAGGCCGGGGATGTGGTGATAACTCAGGACCACGCCGGGCTCTGGACGGACACGAGATATTTCATACAGGCGGAGCAGCAGCTTGCCGGAACAGGGGTTGCGCTCCATAAGACAAGAATTTCTGGGGAGGTCAGGATTCCGCAATGGCTTGCTGATTACGCATTTACGGACAGATGGGGAAGCGTGGCCCTCGCTGTTGATGGGCTTTCCCAGCCTGTCTCGTTCATAAATGAACTTGAAAACGCGTTCGGCTGCAGGCAGGTCCGGATTCTGGATCTTCCTGACATGCTCGACGATTTGTGGATGGACAGGCCTGCGGTTCCGGCGACACCGGTTATCACATTGGGAGAAGACCTGACAGGCGAGTCGCGGCTGTCCAAACTGGGGCGACTGAGGAGTTTCATTGACGGAAAAAACTGTGACGCCATACTGGTGACGGCGCTGGACGAGATTGCCTGGCTGCTGAACGTTCGCGGGTCCGATGTGGAGTATAACCCGGTGGTATTGTCGTATCTTCTTGTCACTCAAGACAATGCTGAGTGGTTCGTGCGCAAGTCCAAGACTGTGGATGACGAGACTTATGACAGTTTCGATGAACTGATGAAGGACGGGGTGGAGATAAAGTACTATGATGATATATGTATCAGTCTGTCTGAATATGCATGCTCGGGCGCGCGTCTTTATGCCGATACCTCTACATTGAACTATCATCTCTACAAGGTGCTGAAGGATGTGGGGGACAATTTCTCGATGGTGGAGGGCGCGTCTCCTGTGCCGCTGTACAAGGCGGTAAAGAACGGGACGGAGATAGAGGGAATGCGTGAGGCGCACGTTGAGGACGGTGTGGCAATGGAGAAGTTCCTCTGGTGGCTGGACTGCTGCATGAAGGACGGCATCGGGCTGTCAGAGTGGGACGCTGCCCGCTATCTCGGTTCGTTACGTGCTGAAATTCAGGGATATAGAGGCGACAGTTTCCAGACGATTTCCGCTTACGGGCCGTCTGCTGCTTTGCCGCATTACGTTACCCCGGAAGGTGGCGGCAGGATGCTCGAGCCTCACGGACTTTATCTGTGCGACTCCGGCGGGCAGTACCTGTTCGGCACGACTGATATTACCAGGACTGTTCCGCTCGGGCCATGTGACGGGCTGGAAATGGAGGACTATACATTGGTGCTGAAAGGTCATATAGGCTTGGCAATGTCGGTTTTCCCCGCAGGTACGGCAGGGTGCCAGATAGACTATGCCGCCCGTTCTCCGCTCTGGCAGGCAAGGCGGAATTTCGGCCACGGCACCGGCCATGGAGTGGGTTTCTTCCTCAATGTGCATGAAGGGCCTCAGGACATCCGCCAGAATCTGAATCCGCAACCGCTTGTGCCCGGGATGATTACCTCAGATGAGCCCGGTCTGTATCGCGAGGGGCTTCACGGCATAAGGCACGAGAGTCTGCTGCTCTGCAAAGATGCCGGGGTCAATGAATTTGCCTCCTGGCTCTGTTTCGAGCCTCTGACGCTTTGCCACATTGACACTTCCGCCGTCATTGCGGACTTGCTGACGAGCGACGAGCGCGACTGGCTCAATGCCTACAACGAGCGTGTATGGCAGAATCTTTCGCCGCTTTTGCCTGAAGAAGTTGCTTTGTGGCTTAGAACCAAGACATTACCGATTTAGTCATTCTTGGTGACATCTCTGCCCCGCTGTTGGTTTTTTTCGGTGGAATCGTTATCTTTACGAGTGGTGTGGTGACTTGTCGGGAGTCGTTTCCGCAGTTAAAGCCATGCCTGAAGAACAAGATGAAAAGTGATTCTCTAATTACATTTGTTGCAGGTGCCGCCATCGGTGCCGTGCTTGGAGTCCTGTTCGCTCCGGAAAAGGGCGAAGTTACCCGCAAGAAAATCAAGGATGCAGCGATAGAAGGCTATGATACGGCGAAGACGAAGGCCAATGAAGCTTATGCTTATGCCAAGGACAAGGCCGGTAAGGTGCGCAGGGACCTGGAAGATCTGAAGGCTGTCCTCACGGAGGAGGGCAATGAAATGAAGGACGAGGTGAGGGCTAAGGTCCTCGACCAGCTCGACCGTCTCGAGAGGGCCTTGGAGAGGGAAGAAATCGATGAACAATACGATGCCTGATGAAAAACAGTTTTACAGAACCTGCTGAAAGGCTTGCGGAAAGTGCTGCCCAGTACATTGACCTGAAGGTCGATGAAGTCAAGGTGCGCACAGCGAAAGGCCTTTCCATAGCTCTGAACAGGCTTCTTGTGGCTATATTGCTGCTGACATTGTGCAGTATCGTGCTGATGTCCGCGGCATTTGGAGGTGTGCTGCTTTTAGGTGACCTGATAGGCAGTTATGCGGCCGGCGCGTTTATAGTGTCGGCGATTTTCCTGGTGCTGCTCATCGTGCTGTTCCTGTTGCGTGACAAATTGTTCCTGAATGGACTGGTGCGGATGTTTGTCCGGCTGTTCTTCGAAGAAGAAGGAGGCGAAGATGAGGTACGCTGACATAAAGGATATGGCAGGGCTGGAAGCTGCCCGCAAGGAGCTGAATACCAAGCTGAAGGCCAAAGGGGCTGAGGTGCTCTCCCGCTGGGAAGACACCAAGGATGCATATTCTACTGTAAATCTTTTGGCCTACGGCCTGAAAAGCATTTCCGGACCTGTACCTTTCGACAGGATTGTGCTCTGGGCTATCCGTGCCATACGTAGATTCTTATAGGCACCAAGTGCGGAGTTCCGCGCAACGCTGCAGGATACTAAAAAAGGATGGCCTGAAAAAGACCATCCTTCTTTAATTATGTTGTGTCAGTGATTATCCGATAAATCCATTTGCATGGAGGAATGCGTTCACGGCAACTGTAGTGAATACTACGAAGATAAGTGAAGCAACGATGATTCCGATAACCTTGATTCTGTTGAACCAGGTCTTGTTGTCCCAACCGATGGTCTGGAACATGCTCCAGAAACCGTGGCAGAGGTGGAACCATATTGCAACGAACCAGATGATGTAGATCAGAAGAACCCATACGCTGCTGAATGTCTGCTCGAGAAGCATGTAAGGATTCTCAGCCTCGCCTCCGGTGAATTCCAAAAGCTGCATCTTGGCCCAGAAGTGTGTAAGGTGGAAGAAGATGATGCCGAGAATGATGATACCGAGTACGAACATGTTCTTGGCTGACCATGAGTCTGCCTTTGCTCTGGACTCTACTTCATAACGCTTGTAGCCGCCGCGAGCCTTGATGTTGTACCAGGTGAGGTAGCATCCGTAAACGATGTGTACGATGATGCCGAGAGCCAGCACAGGGACCATGATGGTCACGATAGGAAGCGCCATGAAGTCGCAACCAAGCTGGAACAGTCCGTCAATCTTGTCCCAACCGCCTGTGAATGAATCTATTACAGAAAAGAAATTGATAGTTCCGTGGAGCATCAGAAATACAACAAGAAATGCACCGCTGACAGCCTGGATGAACTTTCTCCCGATGGAGTAGTGGAATGCGTTCGCCATTAGTTAAAATAAAGTTAAAACCATTACTTCGAGATGGTGGTCCATCAAGTGGGACCCTGCCAATCTCCTGATTGCGATTGCAAAGATATGGTGTTTCTTGCAAGTTTCATAATATTTCGATAATTTTGTTTCCGGAAAATCATCGAAAACAATGTATAAAAGGGTACTTCTCAAGTTAAGCGGAGAAAGTCTGGGCGGCAATGCCGGCAAAGGACTCGACACCGCAAGTTTACAGGCAGCGGCTGAAGAAATCGCTTCAGCGGCCAAGGCAGGACTTCAAATCGCCATTGTCAATGGTGGTGGAAACATCTTCCGCGGCCTTCAGGGTGTGGGCAAGGGTTTCGACAGAGTAGATGGCGACAAGATGGGAATGCTTGCCACAGTGATAAATTCACTTGCATTGTCAATGTTCATAAAGGAACAGGGCGTGAATGCACAGGTCTTCACTGCCACTCCGATGGAGCCGGTCGCAAAGTACTACATGAGAGATGACGCCGTGAAAGTGATGGAAGAGGGCGGAGTTGCCCTCATCGCGGGCGGAACAGGTAATCCGTTCTTCACCACGGACTCCGGAGCGGCTCTCAGGGCTTTGGAAATCGGTGCTGATGCACTTCTGAAAGGTACCAGAGTGGATGGCGTATATACGGCTGACCCGGAAAAGGACCCGTCTGCCGTGAAGTATGAGGAACTGACATTCGAAAAGGCCATCACGGACCACCTGAAGGTGATGGACCAGACAGCATTTGCCCTCTGCAGTGAAGGCAATATGCCGATAATCGTATTCGACATGAACTGCAAAGGCAATCTGACCAGATTGCTGAAGGGCGAGAAAGTGGGTACTCTCGTACACGTATAACCATAAAAACTAAGATATTATGTTACCAAGAGTTAATGAGATTGTCACAGGAGCTGACAAGAAAATGAAAGAGTCTGTGGCTTTCTTGGAGGAAGACCTCAAGACATATCGCGTAGGCAAGGCCAATCCTTCTATATTGAACAATGTCCTCGTGGATTACTATGGAACTCCGACTCCGGTGCCGCAGGTGGCTTCAGTGACTGCTCCGGATGCCAAGACGATCCTCATCCAGCCGTGGGAGAAAACCATGATCGCGAAGATCGAGAAGGCTATCATGGATGCCAATGTCGGTCTCACCCCGCAGAACAACGGCGAGCAGATCCGCTGCAACATCCCGCCGCTTACCGAGGAGCGCAGAAAGGAACTTATCAAGAAAGCGAGGTCAGCAGGAGAGAACTGCAAGGTTGTTGTGCGCAACGCACGTCGTGACGCGGTGGAACTTCTGAAGAAAGCAGTCAAGAACGAAGGACTTCCTGAGGACGGCCAGAAAGAGGGCGAGGAGGAAGTACAGAAAGTTACTGACAAGAATGTCAAGGAGATAGACGCTCTCATAGCGGCTAAGGAAAAAGACATAATGACTGTCTAGTCAATGAAATCTGAGGCTGCCTGACAAACCGGGCAGCCTTTTTTAATTATACGGAACTTGATGGGGACAAGACTTGAACTCATACCGGTAGGGGAGTGGAACATATTTCCGGAAGGCAAGGCGCCGATGCTGATTGCCGGGCCGTGCAGTGCGGAATCTGAATCGCAGGTGATACAGACGGCTGAAGGCCTCAGGGCATTGGGCGTAAATGTGTTCCGGGCAGGTGTCTGGAAGCCCCGCACACATCCGAACACTTTCGAAGGCGCAGGTGCTCCCGCTCTGCAGTGGCTCCGGAGGGTGCAGAAAGAGCTCGGAATGAAAGTGGTTACCGAGGTGGCAGGTGAAAAGCACGTCTCCGACTGCATCAAGTCCGGTGTGGATATGGTGTGGATAGGGGCCCGCACCACTGCAAATCCATTTCTTGTGCAGGAAATAGCTGATGCATTGAAAGGTACGGATATTCCTGTCCTTGTGAAAAATCCCGTGAGCCCCGACATTGACCTGTGGATAGGAGCTCTCGAGCGTCTGAATCAGGCCGGAGTGAAGAAGCTCGGCGTGGTGCATAGAGGTTTTTCTACGGGAGAAAAGTCCAGATACAGAAACGAGCCTCTCTGGCAGATAGCTGTTGAACTGTGTACACGTTATCCTGAATTGCCGTTTTTTGCGGACCCGAGCCACATAGGAGGCAGCCGCGAATATCTGCATGAGCTGTCCCAGAGAGCGTTGGACCTGGGCCTGGACGGACTTATGATAGAGTCGCACTGTGATCCGGCCAGTGCCAAGAGTGATGCCGGCCAGCAGGTTACGCCGGAGGATTTCGGAAAGCTGATTTCCGGTCTGGTGGTGCGGAAAGCTGATTCGGACAGTCCTGAGTACAAGGAAAATATCGACCAGTTGAGGGAGCAGATAGATGTCATTGACGAAAATCTGCTGAGTCTTCTCGCCTCGAGGATGAATCTAAGCCGGAGTATCGGAAAATATAAGAAGGAGCACAATATAGCCATTCTCCAGACATCGAGGTGGGATGCTGTCCTGTCACAGATGAAGGAAAGGGCTGAATCTTACGGTCTGTCGGCGGAGTTCGTGTCGGCGATATTCAATGCCATACACGAAGAGTCTGTGCAGGAGCAGAACAAGATCCTGTCGGACGGTGAAGAGTAACGGAGTTATGCTTTATGCTCGCCGAGGGCATTGAGAAGCGTGGTTTCGAATACTTCTTTCTCGTGCTCGGTTACGAAGCTGACCTCGATAGGGGTGTGGAACAGCCGTTTTCTCAGGGCTTCAGGCATTTTCTTGTAGTCGCGCAGTCTCTGGCTGTCCTTTTCGGTCGTGGCTACGAGAGCTGTAGGCCATTTCTTGGTAGCCAGAAGTAGTCGTCTGATATCCATCCCGGTGTATTTGTGATGGTCATTGAACTTGAAATGCTTGACTATCTCATAGTTGTCGCTGAGGTATCTTCTCAGTGGCGTGTCGGAAGCGATTCCTGAAACCAGAATCAGATTGTGCGAGTAGATGTATCGTCTGTCGGAGTCCTCAAATACAGGCTCCAACGGACAGTAGCTGATGGTCGTGAACAGAACCGTCATCTTTTTCCCGGTCTTGTCCGTACCCTGGCATGTCTCCAGGTCGAAATCTGAAATCTGAAGCGACTTCACCCATTCTATCTTCTCCCAGTTCTCCATGAATTTCGGACACTTGGTCACGATGATCACATTGGCATGGAAAAGTCTTTCGGGAAGGTCGCGCAGTCTGCCGAACGGCAGCAGGCAGTCCTTGCTCGGCGGGCGGTTGTAATCGACGAGGACGATATTGAATGCAGCCTGGAGGGAACGGTACTGGAATGCGTCGTCGAGAACGATCAGCTCTGGGGGCTGGACATCCTTGTGTACGCATTTGCGGTATTTCCGGGATGTCTTGATCTTGTCCGGGTGGAGCAGCAGGTCGCAGCCTTCCACTCTCGTACGGTCCACAGCCACAGTTACTTTCGGGAATTTTCTCTTTATCTGAAGAGGCTCGTCACCTGCGAATGAAGCGGAGTCGTCCACCATAATCTGCTGGAAACCGCTGCTCTTGCGCTTATGTCCTCTGGAAAGTACCGCGATATGCTTGCCACCCCATTTCTCGCTTGCGAGCAATGTCCTGAGAATCATCTCAGTATGAGGAGTCTTGCCGGTTCCGCCTGCGGCAATGTTGCCTACGCAGATGGTCGGAGCCTCGCAAGTATGCACCTTGAATACCCCGCTGTCATACAGGGCATGCCTTATTTTCAAGGTGAGGTAATATGGTGCTAATAATATCCTCTCAAGCATAGCGTGCAAAGTTAATAAAAAATATGGAAAACCTATCCTATAAACCATATACGCTTGAACTTTCTTCAAGCGGACAGGCTCCCCATCGCTCTGATACATAGTCCAGCAGCGCCATGACTTCATCTGCGGTAGGCGCCGTGACCAGTTTTACACGCGTTTCCTTGAAGTCAGGCAGGCCTTTGAAGTAGCAGGACAGGTGTCTCCTCATCTCCAGAACGCCTGTAACGGGGCCCTTCAGCCCGGTCGAAAGCGAAAGATGCCATTTGGCGAGAGCGACCCTGTCATTGACACTCATCGACGGCAGAATTTCGCCGGTAGTCAGGTAATGCTTGATTTCTCTGAATATCCACGGATGCCCGAAAGACGCACGGCCCACCATAATGCCGTCAACTCCGTATTTTCGGAATGCTTCACCGGCTTTCTGAGGCGAATTAATGTCCCCGTTCCCGATAATCGGGATGTGCATCCGGGGGTTCTCCTTCACCTGTCCTATAAGTGTCCAGTCAGCCTCGCCCTTGTACATCTGGCATCTGGTGCGGCCGTGGATGGTCAATGCAGAGATTCCCGCATCCTGCAGCCTCTCCGCAAGCGGTACTATGATCTTGGAACTCTCATCCCATCCGAGCCTGGTCTTGACAGTCACCGGTTTGCTTACGGCTTTCACGATCCGCTCCGTTATCATCACCATCTTGTCAGGCTCGCGCATCATTCC
>ERZ780111.303-NODE-303-length-14863-cov-12.8601_pt1 | contig 14863 bp, 12 predicted proteins | sample MGYA00433084_ERZ780111 | MGnify/ENA primary metagenome ERZ780111 (study PRJEB29588, sample SAMEA2144299) | human gut metagenome | biome: human gut; feature: human-associated habitat; material: faeces | place: Denmark | collected 2008/2010 ... | reverse complement strand
GTTCCTCAATGCCTTGAGATCCGGAACAGGCTTTAGGCTCATCTGGAATCGAGCCCTCAGAATAAATCGATTCGCCCTCTCCAGCGGCATCCCGCCCCAGATTGTGATGAAATGGACCGGCCACTCCGACTACCATGCGATGAAGCCTTATATCGAGATTGCCGAGAAGACCGAGATGGATGCCATGAAACTCTTTGATGATGAACTGAAGAAGTAATGGGAAGACTCGCAAAGATTTTGGTACTAAGATAAACTTTATTAAATTTGTACCCAGATTCCCGAATTTCATAGGAAAATCGGACTTAATCACCTTAAATTCCCGCTGTGCGGCTATTAAAGGCTGCACCTCGGAAATACAAATGAAAGTAAGCCGGTCGACGGTTTACACTTGGCGGGATATTTTCGAATACTCCTATCTTCACCCAGTAGTATTTGCAACAGTAATATAAATGCTATTAATGTAATAAGGTGCAAGATGATCAAATGTCAGATCATACAGGACGGAAAGGTGAAGGACCAGATCGTGCAGATGAACGGCTTGGTGTTTTGCGATAACCATGGCGTTGAGCGAAGCAACTCTATAAGGACTCCGATAGTAGATGCCGGACTCAACGAGTGGCACTATGACCATTTCGGCATTATGCACCAGCATTATCGTGGCAAGGAAGACAACTCTGGATTCCAGGTGATGCACGAGGTGAAACCTGCCTTGATGTTCACCCTTGCCACAAATGGATTCGGCAGCAAGAGCGTTTACCTGGAGGGAAAGAATGAACACGAACTCTTCTGGCACAAGGGGAACGCCAATGTCTGCTTTATCAGCGGCGAAGGCGGACAGCAGGTAAATTTGAATAAAAATCTTTCGCTCGACTTGCTGAGCATCGTGATTCCTCAGCATTCCATCGAAAAGCTTATTGAATATAACGAAGAGACATTCTCACAATTCTCGCTCTTTACCAAATGTCAGGATAACACCCATCTCTTCTTGAAAGGAAACCGACCTGTGGAGAAAGCGGTAATCAAGGCTGCCAACGACCTAAGCCAGGCCAGGCTTATGTGCAACAATGCCCATCGCTATATGGAATCGAAAATCATCGATTGCCTTTCGGGTTTCCTCGTTCCAGGCTGCCTTGCTCCGGGCAACGAATACTACAGTCTGCTCGTTCGCGACAAGATGCACGATGTCAAGGATATAATTCTTTCTCAATATCATGACATGCCGTCACTGCACGAAATTGCTTCGATGGTAGGTACCAACGAATGCACCCTGAAAAAGGCCTTCAAATATGAGTTTGGCACTACCGTATTCCAGTTTCTTTTCGACTATCGTATGCGCTTGGCTGCAAAGTATCTACTCGATTCTGATATGGCCGTCAACGACATTGGTATAATATTGGGCTACGACTACCAAAGCCACTTCTGCACAGCCTTTAAACGAAAATATGGTGTAAGTCCTATGGAGTATAGAGCTATGCTTCATTCCATCTAAAAATACTATAAGCCTTGAATGCCTCCTCTAAAAAGAAGAGGCAAATCAAATGGCCTATGGCTATCAGAAAATGAAGTAATGCTCCTAATCTTAATCTAAGAACATTTAGCATGATTATTACTCTACCGGAATCCAAATCTCTGTTAGCAATTCCTCCGGAGCAGTTGTCTCCGGGTCGTTCAGGTAACGCTCAAACATCTGACAATGCTCCAACACCCCGCCTCCCAACTTCACCTTCTCGCCAGATGCAGGAAGGAGTTCGCCATAAACCTTGGCGTTTACTTCTGCCAGTTTCTCATACTGTCCCTGATAGCGATAAACGAGGAAGCGACCACCATAAATCGTAATGATGTTCACATCATCCTCGCTCTGAAGCTGCTCTACGATAGGTGCTGCGATACAAACATCCGTGCGGCAGGCTTCAGCAGGAGTCGTTGCCGGATTGTCGTGATAGATGTTGATGTATTCTGCATCTGGACAAACATAATCAATATGATGCTTCCGGCAATATGCACCCAACTTATTCCAAGCCTCCATATAATTGACAGACTTATAATCTCCCAAAAGGCGAACACTTATCGCCTTTACATCCTTTCTACTCTGAATTCTTTCTAAAATTTCCATTTTCTTGTTATTTAAATGTTATCTTTTTTTGATAGGCAAGAAGACTTTAATCAGACTTTCCTTCCTATATAAAAGACATAGCCGAAGCATTCCTTATTCTCCTCGTAATAAGCGATTTCCTCTTTCAGGCGATTGATGAAAACCTGCGCCTTAGGGTCTTCGGGATGGTCTTTCAGGAAGGCTTCCATTGCTGGTTGCATCGGGGCATAATAATTCTCTGTCCAGCAGGTTTCGGGTAGGATGAAATGAGCGTAAGGCTCGTAACCCGCCTCTGCCATCTGATGAATCTTCTGCTCTATGGTATCAATCTCTGGAAGATTGTCCTGAATCCAACTCATGTTCTCCGGGCGCTTATTGCCGAGCCAGCTACATTCCGTTACGGCAATAAAGCCGGCGGGCTTCAAGAACTCACGCCAATACGCCAAACCCTTCTCGTAACCGATGATGAAGATGGAACCTTCCGCCCAAATCAAATCGTAGGAATCCTTTCTGAAAGGCAACGCATCCATCGATGCCTGAACGGGATGAACGCAATCTTCCATTCCTCGCTTCCTGCTTTCCTCACGAATGCCTTCCATCATTTCGGGCAATAAATCTACGGCATCAATCTCTGCGTCATATTCATCGGCAAGAACAAAGGTTTGGCTTCCCTTGCCGCACCCAATGTCGGCGATGCGAATCTTTCGCTTGAAGTCGGGAATCAGACTCGTGGCAAGCCTTGTCTCCCACTCGCCACCAGGTCCTTGTCTATCTACCCTCTTGAAGAAATCGGCTATCATAGAGAAGTCGAAATCATCAATCACTACGTTTTCCTTGTTCTCTGTTATTTCTTTCTTATCCATTTTTTTGTTCTCCTATTATGGAATATTTATTCTTTATTACCACTATTTGATGTAATGCGATTGTAAAGATAGGCATTTATATGGCAGGAGATTTTAATATGAGGGAATAAAAACAACTATTGATTATAACACCAGTTTTTTATAGCAAAATGTCGTTATCCACCAAATCTTCTTCATCGTGGGCATAATTTAACTTGCGACAGGCTCCTAATGCTGCCCGGAACTATTACCGGATCTATTGTTGTTCAGCAATAAAATCATATCTTTGCTTATTGGAAAGCATCCATAACCAAAACAACAGAAAAAGATCATGGCAAAGAGCAAAATAGACTTTATACTACTTCTCCTTGCGACTCTCTGCTGTTCAATGGCTCACGCACAAAAGCAAGTTTCTGCAGAACTGAGAGATTCCACAGAGAGCGGAAGCGACATCATAAAGATAGTTGGAAATCACTCCAGCAAAGGAGTGGTCAATAACGCCCTTGACATATTGAGCGGTCAGGCAGCCGGTGTCAACGTGACATCCAACGGTCTGGACCGGATGGCTATGCTCAATAGCGTGCGGGTGCGTGGTACGACATCCATTATCGGTGGCAATGATCCTTTGGTGCTGATTGACGGGGTTACTTCTGACGTGCTCACCCTTTCAACCATCTACCCTGCAGACATCGAGAGTTTCCGGATATTGAAGAATGCAACGGAGACAGCCATGTACGGTTCACGTGGAGCGTCAGGTGTGATTGAAGTCAAAACGAAAAAAGGAACCGGACGAGGTTTTCAGATATCCTATGAAGGAAATGTAGGTTTCGAGCGGATGTACAAACATCTGGAAATGCTCAATTCCACAGAATATATTGCCACAGCAAAGGCTTTGGGCGTCTATTGCAATAACGGAGGGTTCAACACGGACACTTATAAAGTCATTACCCGCACAGGACTTGTGAATAATCACTATCTCGCATTCAGCGGGGGCACACCTCAGTCAAACTATCGTGCCTCATTCGGCTTGATGGACCACAACACAATCATCAAGAAGATGGACTATGGCGTTTTTGTCGCAAAAGTTGACGTGACCCAGAAAGCCTTCAATAATAGACTTACTGGAGAGTTCGGAGTATTCGGATCGTCGTTCAAGAACCATGATATCTTTGACACGCAGATGCTGTTCTATTCCGCAGCATGCCAGAATCCAACTTTCCCTGCCGGAACTGACGAACATGGGAACTGGCTAAAAAACGAATCCGCAACGCACATCAACCCGCCAGGAATAGTGCTTGAAGAGAAAAACGACTCCAAGGATTTGAACTTTGATGCCCACATTAAGATGAGCTACGATATCAATACTGACTGGCGGGTCTCCGCCTTCGGTTCCTACCTCTACGGTTCTACCGAGAACGGGCAATTTTGCCCGACATGGGTATGGGCACAAGGCAACGTGTACCGTGGCGAGTTCAAGAAAGAGGAGTGGCTCGGCAATGTATCTCTGGATTTCAATAAGCAGTTCGGCTCACATAAGGTCTCTGCCGGAGTAAGTGGCGAATACCGCAAGCTGAGAAAGACGGCTTTCTGGGTATATGCCAAGGGCATACCCACAAATAACTTTCATTACGACAATCTGGGCGCGGCTGCTGTCAGACCATATGGTGGAACGGAAAGCACTTATGAAGACCAATCTCTGGCTTCGTTAATGGGGAGCATCACATATAGTCTGCTTGACAGATACACGTTGGCGTTGAATGCGCGTGGTGACGGATCGTCTATGGTAGGCGCCAGCAATACATGGGGATTCTTCCCTTCCATATCATTTACATGGGATTTGAAAAAGGAAAGGTTTCTTATCAATGTAAAGCCGCTGTCCATGCTCAAACTCCGTGCTGGCGCAGGACAGGCAGGCAACCTTGGAGGCATCTCTGCATATACCACCATGAACACCGTAAGGCAGACCGGCATTGTCCCTATCAATAGTTCGCCGACAGTAACACTTGGCATGGTGAGAAACAACAATCCCGATTTAAAGTGGGAAACAAAGACTACATTCAACATCGGTGCGGACATGGGGCTCTTTGCCAACGGTCTTATACTTACGGCGGAGTATTACTTTTCCAAGACTACCGACATGCTCTATGCCTACGAAGTTCCGGTTCCGCCATTTGCATACAACACATTGCTCGCAAACATCGGTTCCATGTCAAACAGCGGATTGGAATTCGGCCTGTCCGGGCAGCCGATAAGAAAGAAAGACATGGAACTCAACGTTAATATGAACCTGTCGTTTCAAAGCAACAGACTGATCTCACTGAGTGGAAAGTACAAAGGAATGAGCATGTCCGCGGCGAATGTCACCGCCATCGGGGCCTTGGACGGAGCGGGACAGAATGGCGGCGACAACAATGTGGTTTATCAGATAGTCGGACAGCCACTTGGCGTTTTCTATCTGCCACATTGCAAGGGACTCGTAAAAAATGAGAACGGCAGTTATTTCTACGACATAGAGGATCTGGATCATAACGGCAAGGTAGATATAAGCGACGGCGGCGACCGGTACGTCGCAGGACAAGCCACACCAAAGGTAATCCTCGGCTCAAACATCAGTTTCAGATACAAGAATTTCTATGTCTCCATACAGATGAACGGAGCATTCGGGCACAAGATCTTCAATGGAACGGGATTATCATTCACAAGCATGGCCTGCTTCCCGGACTACAATGTGCTTAAGGATGCCCCTCAGAAGAACATCGTAGATCAGAGAGTCTCCGACTATTGGCTTGAAAAAGGTGACTATCTGAACTTTGAGCATTTGACATTAGGATATAACGTGCCCTTGAAAAGCAAGACGTTACGTTCATTGCGCATATCCGGCAACGTAAGCAACCTTGGAACAATTACGGGCTACAGAGGTTTGACGCCAATGATAAACAGCTACGTGGTGAACAGTACTATGGGTATTGATGACAAACGTAACTATCCTCTGTTCCGCACATATTCGTTGGGGTTGAGCATACAGTTTTAATACGGAAAAAGCATGAAGAAGATTATTGAATACATATTGGCAGTACCGTTGATGCTTTGCTTCTGCAGCTGTCTGGATGAACATCCAAAAGACCAGCTAGACCAAGAGGAAATTTACAACAACGCAGATAATATATACAAAAATGCAGTAGCTTCCCTGTACAACTACATTGGGAGCAATCAGGAGTCTGAAGGACTTCAGGGAACCTGTAGGGGCATCTACGACTACAATACGTTAACAACAGATGAGGCAATGATTCCGATCCGTGGTGGAGACTGGTACGATGGCGGCCTGTGGGAAAACATGTATCAGCACAACTGGAACGCCAATGATATCAGTTTATATAATGTATGGAAATATCTCTTCAAGGTAATAGTTATATCCAACCAGTCACTTTCCGTCATTGATGACCACAAGGGTCTGCTTTCGGCTGAACAGGCCCGTGATTTCACGGCAGAGGTAAGAGCTGTGCGGGCCTTGTTCTACTACTATGCTATGGATATGTTCGGGCGTGTTCCTATCGTGACATCATACGACGTGAAATTGGAGCAGGTAACGCAAAGCGAGAGACGCGAGGTCTTCGATTTTATTTTCAATGAACTGCTGGATGTCGCGCCGTTGCTTGCTGACGAACATTCCAACAAGGAGGGAGACTACTACGGACGAGTGACACGACCTGTAGTCAACTTTTTGCTTGCAAAACTGGCGCTTAATGCTGAAATATACACCGATGACAACTGGACAGACGGAAAGCGCTTTGATGGCAATGACATCTTCTTTAATGTGAATGGAGAGAAGATGAACGCTTGGAGTACCTGCATTTGGTATTGCGAGCAACTTGACAAAGAAGGGTATCAGCTGGAAAGTGATTACGCCTCGAACTTCGCTGTTCACAACGAAAACTCCATGGAGAACATTTTCACCATACCACTGGACAAGAACTTATATTTGAACGAATACCACTATCTTTTCCGCTCACGCCACTACAAACATGGCGGGGCCTATGGCGGTTCATCCGAAAATGGAACATGTGCGACGATCTCAACCGTCAAGGCTTTCGGTTACGGCACAGACCATGTCGACAATAGATTCAAGACAAACTTCTATGCAGACACCGTTTTTGTTGACGGCAAGAAGATATATCTGGACAACGGAAAGCCATTGGTGTATATGCCAATGGAATTGAAACTGAATCTTAGTGACAGTCCATATAAGCAGACAGCAGGTGCCCGTGCCGGCAAATATGAAGTTGACAGGACCGCATATTCGGACGGCAGACAAGTTGACAACGATATAGTTCTATTCAGATACGCCGATGCCATATTGATGAAGGCCGAGGCTAAAGTCCGTAATGGAGAAGATGGTTCAAAAGAATTGAATGCAATTAGGGACAGAGCAGGCATGCCGCATGTAAAGGCCAATTTGAGCAACATACTTAAAGAGCGGCTGTTGGAATTGGTATGGGAAGGTTGGAGACGTCAAGATCTCATCCGCTTTGGCGAATACACCAAAGCATACGACCAGAGGACTCCTCTGGAAAACGAGTTCACCGGGTTCACAACTGTTTTCCCGATACCACAAAAATGCCTGGATTTAAACAAAGGGTTAAAACAAAATCCAGGTTATCAATAGAGAGCCGTAATCATCATTCTTGTATCAGAATGACTTTCAGTCATCTCACTCCGAATGTCCCACACTGCGGTAATCCCACGTGATGTATTTCTGTTTCAGTTTCTGGCGGTCGCCCAGGCTTATGTTGTCCTGACTGACCACCTCCTGCGGCCATCCGTCATTGAAATAACTTATGCGGACATATGAGTTGTACACCCCGTCCGTAGTCACCTGACTGTCAAATTCGGTATCGAGACCTTTCCGAACATCCTTTGCGGACTCCTCATCAGTGAAATACTCTATGAGATTTCCGAGCAGCACCTTTATGTCCTCTCTTGGAATATACGAATAGACGTCTGCGGATATGCCGTATTCATACGTGTCCGGATCAAGCCAGATGTCAGTTTTGGTATCAGAGGCGTATTCGTTTCCCGTCGCATCTTCATGGCTTTCCGTTTTGCCTATCTCGTATTGGCCTCCATGATAATTGAAAAGAAGTTCTATCTCTTCCGTATATCCGTCGACCAGATTGTCGGAATCAATCATTGACATCAATTTATCCAGCTTAAGCCCCACAGCGCGCAGGGAATCCGCATATGGCATTTTACTGATTGACTTCGTCAGGATTTCTTTCGCCTGTTTCCTGATATCCTTCAGATTGTAGTATTTGATAATCTTGCCGTACTGATCGGTACGGAATCTTATAGTCGTGCCCACTGTGGCATCATTGAGAATATCCATTGCCTGTCCGACAAGATTCTGGGCCTCCGATTTGATTTGGTCGTCGGAAACGAATTCAAGGAAAGTGTATTCCATGTCATACCCTTTCCTGGTGGAATCCGTAACCGTAAGCATCACTTTTGCGGCGGCGCCGAGTGTCATCACCGTGTCTTTCCCGTTGACCTCCCATTGGTTGTCATGTATCCAGTAGGTCATGGTGTCCCGCTTGTTGAACCAAGCTATAACCGGAAGAATGCTGTCATCCTGGACAGTCACTTCAGAAGAGTCCTGGACTTCAGATAAACAATGATGATGTCGGGCCGGAGCAAATGACATCAATGAGACCAGGAGTCCCGAGATCATCGGAACCAACAAGAACTTTTTTACGTGTATCATATTTTCATGCATCATGTCAGAAAGCAAACTCGGAGCAAATTTAACATATTACGAAAAAAAGTTATTCTCAATAAATGAAAAAATCATACATTTGCCACTCAGCATCCGCAGCGGAAGGGTCTATACGAAGGCGACAGTCGCGATTGAACTCTGACAGGGCGGCGGAAGAGTTTCTTTTGCAAAACACCAATGTGAGCGTTGGAGGGATGCGGCCACGGAGTGTTTTGTAACTTACTGATAATCAGATATCATTTTAGATATAGCGTGGAAACGCAGGCTTTTTTTGGTCGCGTTTCCGCGCTGTATTTTATAACTCATTGAGAATCAGTGCCTCCAAAAATCAAACGTGGCTGCGTCCCGCCGATAAACTTCAGTGAGTTAAGCCACGTTTCCGGCGATTTTTAGCCGGTCATTTCTGTTACTTTTGAGGAAAGAGATAGTTTCGGCAAAGTGGAGTTCAAGTTTCGCAAGTTATCAAAATTGTTGAATACCTGCGCAAACTTTTGCATATAATTGTGGTTGTCATTATATTTGTCACAAAATAAGAGTCCCTTACGTTAGAAGAAGCAGCATTATGGAACACAATGTTAAGGACAAGATAGAATGGACGGTGATATTTCTTGCCGAATTTGGAAAGCGTCACAGACTGACGCTCAAACAATCATTCAACTACTTGTTGCGATATAAAGGCATAAACTTCGTGGAACAACACTACGATTACCTGCATACACAGTCATTCGTGTCTGCAGTGGACGACCTTACACAGTACTGTCACAAATTGGGAGGAGGCATAGCATGAAACTATATCACGGGACCAATATTGTATTCGACAAAATTGACCTACGGAAATCAAAACCGAACAAAGACTTCGGTCAAGGTTTCTACTTATCGCCTGACTATAATCAGGCTCATATAAATCACTAACGAAATGAAAAAGTTATTATTATTCATCTGTGCCGCAATGATGATTTTCAGCTGCGGCAAGGAAGAGTCAGGAAACAAAACTGAAATCGACCCTGTAGACAAGGTGACTTGGGCCACTGTTGTCAAGGAGTATCCATTCCTGGAAGGCTTTCCTGTATTTGACGGGGAAGTCGAGAATTGGCAGTATAAAGAAATCGGCAGCATGAAAACATTGACCTTCTTCGACTACAAGTGCGACAAGTCCGTGTCGACCACTTATTACGCCAAGTTCATACCTGCAGGCTTCACCAAGAGCGAAGGTTCTGAAATCTACCGGAAGACGGTGGACAAGAAGAATTACATCTTCAGCGGCAGCTATGGCGGCGGCAGTTTCGGATTAAGTTTCTCCGTTGACTCCGAATAGGACATGAAAACGGGAATCATCACCTGCGCTTTGACGGCATTGGCCCTGTCGGCAGGCATCACATCGCACGCACAGACCGTCTCCGACAAGAAGGGAAAGTGATATGGGATAGAGATTCCTCAAATTACAGGCAGATTATAGCGGATTTCAAAGCAGTGGAGCGGATCGCAGGTGATATTCCGTTGGAATCGTAGGCGTAACCCTCTCTCTTTGAGCCGTCACCGCTATAAGATGCCTCCTGAAATACTTATTGCGGACGAGCTGTCATCTATGACAGAAGATCTTCCGGAAGACATTTAAGGGCTCTTGCCAGGGTGAGGGCGACAGCGATGGAGGGCTCGTTCGGCACGCAGAAAGAGCCCTGCGACCTGAGACGGGTCAAGGCCCGGACGAAGTTGACGGAAATCCTGTACATCTTCTTCAGCATCCACACGGCAAACGTGGTGCAGCTGGCGGACAGGATAGAGCAGAGAGCACAGCTGGCTGCCTCATGAAAAGAAAACATGCACATGGGAAAGTGCTTTCACAGGGGAAATACGCCCCCCGTCATAGACAATGGACAAAAAATTAGGCCGAAACGACCGGAATGAGATATAAAAACGTAAATTTGGTGACCCGAACGCAGAAATGGATGGGACTAGTCGGCTGCTTCGGTCAAAACAAAAACAAAAAACGACAATCCCTAAAGTATACCTTATCAGGAACTCTTTCTCTGTTCCTATAAGCTCTTTTAGGAACTCTTTTGCGAACAGTCATTGCAATGAGTCATGACGTAGCCGCCCTCGGCACTAGAGGGGCCCATCGAAGATGGGAGGGCCTGGTCATGACAACTGCAATGACTGTTAATAATGATGATTAGGGGGCTTGTTACGACTACTGCTAAGACCGTACAAAAAGAAGATTGGAAAAATCTGTTTCGAATAATGAAGAGTAAAGTGATATATGATGCTGAAGCAGCAATGGCTTTTGAGTATCATATTATAAAACACCAGCGCGACAAACTGATTCTCTTTGTTAATCGCGCTGGTATTCATTTGTTTAACCTTAATAAAGGCTATTAATATTCTTCCTCGTTGAAGATAGAATGCAGTATTGATTATCAATCAGCTAAGTAGTTTTGACGGAATTTTATACAAACAAATTCTGACCTCTGAGGATTTCAAATGAGCGGTTTGTTTGTATCTTGGATGTCTCAAATAAATTCTGTTGTACTTCATGAATCAGCGTACACGGCTTGAATATCCAAAAAAGTCTCTTTACTTTCATAATACTCTCGCCATTTAATTAACACATCGCAATCTCTGAAAAACTCGAATTTCAACAATGATTTAACTATTTGAGCTGTTCTTTCTCTGCGATACAGTTTCGTATTTACTATTAATTCAGAATCAGTCTTGTCGATGTTAGTGTGCTCCCATAACACATCCAAACCAAGAATAATCTTTTGGAGAGTTCTTGTTGTCAGCATATGTTGATATTTATCAGTAAATAAGCCAAGAATGTCAATCGTATTCACAAGTCCATCCTCTTTCCCACATCGAAAATTATCTGAAATAACATCTATCTCATTTGACACATCGAATCCGCAGCGAACTTGTCTGATGACGGATGCCAACAAATCTGCATACATATGCTCGTCACCTGTTGATGCCAAGTTGAGAAACCTTTCATTGATATCCTCCGAGCTATACCATAACGGAAATGCCTTCTTAATTGAAAAATCAGGCAATCCATACTGTGCATATTCGTCAATAATTGCTTTTAGTTTTGTCGCACTATTTTGATTTACCTTATTTATGTGTGGGGCTATCACGCCAATAATAATTTTGCCGATATCAATAAACCGAGAACCATACTCATCTTTTGCAGAAATCCCAAACTGACGTTCTTCACTTAAGAGTAAATCTTTGTCGTGAGACCATGCTTCATAAATCTGATCAATAAGTCGTTCTATTTCATCATCACGCCAGTCATATTCTACGCCTTCATTAGTAGTGCCCTTTATTTCATTCAATATTTGAACATTCCCAAAGAAAGCCGTTGATTTTTTGGATTCATTGAATGGTATATGAGTGGAACTAAAATATTGCCTTAATAATTCAACCGGATCCACATCGTTTGGATGAGGTAAAATCAAAAAGACAAATTTTGAATATATTGATTCGTCCGGGAAACCAGAAGAATCCCTAACTGCCCAAAGTGCATCAGCAAAGGATATTATCTGATTTGCACTGAGTAGTCCGTAACGGAATAGAACAGACAGTCTAGTAATGTAAGCTTGCCGTTTCACATCATTTGACCTTACTGCACTTATCATCAAATCTATACAGGAGGAATCAATATCTGGTCTATTACCAATAAATTTATCTGGCATAAATGACATTGGTTCCTTGGAGTAATCACCAATTTTCCTGAGGCAGCCCACACTTAATTTTATGAATATTGAAAGAAGAGAGCATTTTTCCTTTGATGAAAAAGAAAGCATCAACATCTTAACTAGCGAATCGACATCTGTATATGACATCGTTTTTTGTGAAGCATATATCTTATCAATCAGATCAAATGTTTCAACCCGCAAATCGTATGAAGCTTTCAAACACAATCTTGACAGAATTCGAATAGATACTGATTTCTGTGATTGCTGCCAACTCTTTTCCGCCTCCCCTTCTAAAGCAACAAGGTCATTGGCATACCCCAAATACTTGGCATACAAAGCTGACACTTCTTCAGCAGATGATTGTTCTAGACGTTTTCTATTGAACATCGCATCTACTACTACAGTATCTCCAAAGCGCCGCACCCAGTTTTCTGCAATCATCGGAGAACAATATGACATCACAGAAACAGCTTTTGCCAGTGTGTCTTTGTTCAGGGTCGTCAAATGAGGCAAGTGAATAGGATACCCCAATTCTTCATAATAGCAGAAATAGGAATACGCTATTCTGTAATCACCGCTATTATTGCTCATTGAACTTGTTATCCGGCTTCTGCCAAGTTCATAAAGAGGCCATTTGTTATGAACCCGAAAGACTTCTTCGGCCCATCTTAACTTCGTATCAAAGAATTCACTTTCGTACCAGATGTCGTTATAATTTTTCAATGTGCTCCATGTTTCCTGGGCCCTTGGTCTTTCATAGTCTTCGTCAAATGAAAAATTAGCGCTACACATCAGGTTCAGAATCGTATGTGCATATGCCTTTCTGGATGCCCAATAATACTTCTCCTTATATGAACAGGTCTCGAATTTGGAGGATATAACATCAAATGCCTCTCTAGCTAAAGACTTCCCCTCGCCAAGTGAAATATATTCTGCTAACAGCGATGCTTTCTTAATCTCCCAATATGGGATGTCAAGATTCTTTTTCCATGTCTTCAAAGCTGCTTCCAGTTTAGCAAAGTCACAGACATACACAAAATGCAGGCACACCTCGTACATATAGGAAGCATATTGTTCTGCTGTCATTAAATGAAGATATCTCTCCATCTCTGCATATAAACTCTGCCATTTTTCTTCCCATGCCTCTTGCCGATAAAGCCTCAGCAGTGCAATTTTTAGATTTAGCCAGGCTTCCCTGTTTACCAAACTGGAATTTGCTCTTGTCGGTTGATATTTGCCAATAACAGAAAGATATATCGGTTCCCATTCGTTACATATTGGGAAAAGGCATTTCTCCATCAACCAATTAAATTGTTCAAGATATAACAGGTCGTATGGTTTCTTTAGTGCTTCGATTGAAGATTTTGACAATGAAAAAGAGTCGGTGCAAGCCCAATATTCTCGTTTTTCACGAGGAAGCAGCAACCACCCCGGGTACGAATCTCGTTGAGTCTTAAGCAGTTTATACATTTTCATGTAATCTGTCTCTCGACTAGAATACATATTATGGTTATCTCGGCCCCATGATAATACCATTTTCGAGAATGCGGATTCTTCTGCTGTTGGCTGGGGTCTATAGCTATCCAAATACGAGCATAAAGCCTTTATATCCTCAGATACGCTAGATGTTGAACCTGACATGCCCGAGATGTTTAAGACTATTACATTTTTACTTTCTAAAGTTTTAACTCTGGCATCAGGCATTTTCTCCACAGCGACCAGATACACCTTTCTAGCGCTTTTCCCAAGTTTATCATTTACCCATCCAAGCCATTGGTTGAAGTTGGGATCCTCACCAGAGAATCCTATCATCACCATTGTTGTACGAACAAAAGAATTGCATACATCATTAACAAATAATGGATGCTTGGACGGATACAATCGATAATCTTCTTCAGTAATGATTATCTGTTCACTAAGATTAGTAATACTGCCATGCAATTTTGCAATATATGGAGAGCTTTGAACTGACAGCGCTTTATCATTCAGGACTTTTGAATAAGATCTTCTTCCTGACTGTTCTAAAGAATCAGCAGCTCGTTCGAGAAGAGTATCATAATTTGTAGTATATACATTTAGCCAAGGGAGGGATAGTATTTCAGAATATATCTCAGAGGGTGTTCGATATTTATCGGCTATGGCCTCTGAAATAATACTATCAAGAGTAGTGCGTCCAAAAACATGTTCAACATCTTCTGCAAGTTTCAAAACATTAGCATACGCTTTATCTTTTGATTTAGGTTTTCTGCCATTGACTTTTGTAAAGAACAAATCTCCCAAACCACTCCACAACGGAATAATAGGGATGTCAGATTTACTGATAGCATTCCGACTGAATCCGGCCCCCACAAATAAACTTGCTTTGTTGTTCCAAAGCTGTTCTGCTATTTCATTCAGATATATTTGGTTCATGGGTAAAAGTATGTGTTTAGGCATATATTTTCTGTAGTCTGAAGAGAAAGTATTT
>ERZ780111.299-NODE-299-length-14957-cov-7.64783_pt1 | contig 14957 bp, 12 predicted proteins | sample MGYA00433084_ERZ780111 | MGnify/ENA primary metagenome ERZ780111 (study PRJEB29588, sample SAMEA2144299) | human gut metagenome | biome: human gut; feature: human-associated habitat; material: faeces | place: Denmark | collected 2008/2010 ... | reverse complement strand
CTGAACGGTGACTTGATGAGCCCGCTGCGCGTGAAGCTGACGTCCTTGCCGTAGTTGACAAGGACGTCAGCGACCTTCAGACGGGTCGGAACACCGTCGTATGTTCCTCTGTCGTTCATATCTTTCCATTTTGTGCCTTACCGGCGTTGTCTTGCTGCCGCCGGACTCCACAGGGTCCGGCTCTTGGTAGTTGCGTGAGCTGCGTCACATAGGTAGGATGTATCCGAATAATGCCTTCGGGAATTTTAATTTGTAACCGCGTGTATTGTGATTTTATTTTACTACATTTGGTACTTATAGGGTTAATGTTTTCTCAAAAGCATTATTTTAATACACAAAGATAAGGAAAATAATACATTGTGCAAGTTTTCCTTGAAAAAAGATTATATTTTATGGACAAGAAGCAACTAGCGGAAGGGTGCGCCGTACACGTGACCGGCCAGTGGCAGGTAAAGAACCTCAAGTTCCTGGCGGAGTTCATGAACCAGACGGGCCTTACTACCGGAGACATCGCAAAGGGCGTGGGTCTCCTCAGGAATTCAGTCACACGCTGGTTTATGGTGGACGACACCACCCTCAGCAGGATCATCACCGCTGCGGACTACTACGGCTATGACTTCATAATCTCCTATACCGTTCCGATGAGGGAGATAGAAGGCACCAGGCTGGTCATTGAAAAGCCTGCGCGCCCCATCAAGACTCCCGGCAAGAGGCTGGATTTCATACGTGAGGCCATGAAGTCGGCTGCCATTACCAACGAGGCTCTGGCACAGAAGCTAAACGTCATCCGCAACACCGTCCAGCTCTGGTTCAAGAAGGACGACATCACGATCAGTAACATCTATAAGATCGCCGAGAACTACGGGTGGGAAGTCAACATCACGTTCAAGTTGAAGCCGTAGGGCGAATAAGAGGTGCGGAAGTAGCTTAATGATGTTGTGTTTTATTAAATCATTGATACTGCATAGGAAAAAAACGCTATATTATAGCGACAGAAAAACTTGCAATCAGTTTACTATTTGAAAACACCTAGAAGTTATGGAGTACAGAAAAAATGAATCGGCAATCGCTGAGCGTAAACAGAGGAATGTCGCGATTTTTCGTCAGACCATAGACTGCATCAGTCGCGGTGAATATACGACCCCGTCCGGAAGGACCGTCCAGCTCGATTTCACCGACATGCTCAAAGGAAGCAAGTGCTACCAGCAGGAGATTCCTGCGATTTCTGCGCCGAACATAGTCGGAGAGACCAAAGTACTTGTTGAGAGCAATGACTGTCTCGTGATTGCAAGAAGACTGGTGTCTGAAGATTATAACCCTCTTCTTCTTAACTTTGCCTGCGCCGAAAATCCCGGTGGAGGAGTTGAGATTGGTGCTAGGGCCCAGGAAGCGACCATCTGCCGCAGAAGTACTCTGACCCGTTCGATCTATGCCTTCCATAAAGACAGCGCAACCAAATATGGATACAATCTCATTCCTGGAAACAATTATCCTATAACATCAAGTTACAGTGCAATATATTCACCTTGCGTCACAGTTTTTCGTGAGGGAGTCGACTGCACGATGATGGAGAATCCATATAACGTGGCTGTGGTATCCTGTGCAGCCTTGAATCTTTACGGCAATTATCCAATAAGACTCACTGAAGAAGGTCACATGCCTCAGGTCGCCATCGACATTACACGATGTAAGATCCGCACAATCTTCCGCATAGGCCTTCTCCATGGACATGATGCTCTCATACTCGGCGCTTTCGGCTGCGGTGTCTTCCATAACCCTCCTGCAGAAGTCGCTAGACTTTTCCATGAAGTGATGGAAGAAGAAGAATTTAAGAACAAGTTCAAGCTCATAACATTTGCGATCATTGAAGACCACAACTCCAATAATGACAATTTTAGACAATTTCAGACAGAATTCGGATACGAAGAACAATAATAACAGCTGAGATATAACTTGTGCCAGTGCTAACATCAAATATAATTGTCAGAGTTTATTTCGGAGTAGGAAGTGATGCCTATATTTAGGATGACAGGATACGGACCAGATTGACTATATAATTGCAACAGAAAATGGCATGGACGATTTTACCATGATTGAGTTTAACCTATCAACAACAAGTGATATTTTCAATGCTTGAAGAGCAAATCAATTTATCATATTTCACCCAACTACTGGAAAAATTCTACTGCGAAACTGCTAATCTATATGGTTGTGGATACTCTCAGGGGCCTTTCATTCCGTATACGATTCCAGGATACCAGAACGCTTCTACAAAGATTATATATGTGGGAGGTGACACATACTACTGGTCCAGATATGTAGATTTAGATAAGGCAGCGCAATCTGGCAATTTGAATACTTATTTCATATCCAATGTAGGCAATATAGATGTTGAAAAGATGATTGGGTGGGGAAATCATGCATAGGCTTTTTGGCTGACAGTTATGAAGTTGCATCTATTCCTTCGGACATGCATATATTTTGATGATATTACGAGTATTGGAAAGAAGGAGAAAGGTATCCTCAATGTTACGGCAATCTTTATTCAATTGAGAAACGTGAGACATTGAGAAACGTGAGACATTGAGAAATAAAGGCGAGTGGAATGATATAGTCAACCATAAAGAATATAGAAAAATCTTAAAGGCCACAGAATGATTCGAAGGTCTTCATGCTATAGTTGAAGCTTATGAGCCGGATTATGTTGTAGTCCTATCGTGGGAGGAACATAAGTTTGTTGATAACATCAGTACAATCTGACGCAACGATCTTAGTGTGGAGGGAATCGTGGAAGTCTCGGATATACCTGGACGACGTACGAAATTATTATGGTCAAATCATCCGACTCGATACAATTTCCTGACTTTGGCAATGATTCACCCTACTTGTTTACACCTATGTACGAAGCTTCTTTCAAAGGCACGAAAAGGTGATGCGATTCACCCTGAAAAATCTGCGCTTTTTACAATATATTGATTATCAGAACGTAAGAAAAACGGAATTTTTAGGCTGTCAAAGTCAGGAATTTTCTTCGTATCAACCAGAAGAAAATGATTTCCATTATTGCTGACGTGTTCAGGAAAATACATTATGTAGGTTGAACACTTGTCGTTGAATTCTATCAGCTGCACTGAAGAAGCATCAAATGGTAAATAATACAATTACGAGAATAATAGAAAGTGTATGGATTCGAATTCTGATATTAAGTTTTGATTAAATGGAAATATATGTTATTTTTGCTCTAACTAAAACATCATTTATATGAGTCAAGGTAGTACTTCAGCTTTAACCGGCAATTTTGTCGATCAACTTGAGATTCAGCCTCGGATGATTAATGCTTGGCTGGAAAAACATGAAATTGATTACACGTTTTCTACAAATGTCAAAGAAAGCCAGGGTAAGAAAACGATGATTTGCATGGCACAATGGGGTTAACCCCATCTTGAAGTTTTCCCCTTAATCCACAAAATAGCAATGTTTGTTGCCAGTTTTGTGGGTTATATTTTTAACACATTGATCCGGTAAAAGTTCGCGATAGCAATGTGAACATGAACATAAACATAAAGGAAATATTTGTAAACGCTGAAATGAGACGTATCTTTGTTAATAGCTATCTGATGGTAACGACAGAAGGTGTTTTCGTCAATCTTGTAGAAATCTAGACAATTTTCAATCCCAAAGGATCGGTTGTCGACTTCATCTGGCTCAAAATGTCGCCTGGGATTCCACGGGCTATGTCTCGAGCTAAGGTGTTGTATGAGCGTCTCTTTTGTGTGAAGATGGGGAGATGTTTGGCCAAAATCATTAAGTATTCTGACGAAAACGGCATCACACCTTAATGAGCCTGGTTTTGGTGTCGAACGCTAATTATGAGTTCAAGTAATATGGGAAGGTTAAACTCAGTTCTATTAAGCGGCAAGTGTGCATAGTTGGGAATTCGCATATTTGTGTTTCTCGCGATTGCGTTGTTTTTATCTTCTTGTGGAGATAAGATAGAATCATCGGGTACAAATCAAGTTACTATATGGGGTATAGTATGCGCCAGAAAATGGTTCACTATACTATTTATGACAATCATCCTAGTTATCTCAAATCTTATCGCTTCAATGGGAGCATGGAAAACTTTTAGTGACCGTGTTGAAAAAGTTCATAACCTATATGATAAATTGGGAGACATTGTCGGGTCTATTGGTACAGGTGAATATTATCAAAATACGTATACGGACTGGAACTATAAACCAGCCATGTTCGGAGGTGCCATTTTTTTCTCAGCCATCATATCATTGTGGTTCTGGGATGTTGTTCAGTTTCCCTTTTTGACCATGGATTGGGCTACGGACATTAGTGGTTTCTCCTTTGAAGTGTTATTGGGAGTGGTGATTATGTTTTTTCTCATATTCTATCTACCCTCACTTCCACTAGGGCTTATTCTATGGGGGCTTCCATATCTTGGAAATATTGTTCGGTACATCATGACTGCGTCAGTTGCTGTATATTTAATAGCGTTACTTTTTACTTCTGCCGATTATAAGGTCGATAGACTGCCACAAGTTCAGGGCAAAACACAAACTGAAAAGTTGGCTACTGATATTAATGAACTAGAGGCGGGCTCCGGAGAAAATAGTATCACAAAGGCAAATAATCCAATGATTTTCAACAGAATCTGGTTATGGACAAAAGGCACGGCATCAAATATATCCTCATTTGCAAAGCGCGAATTCAATAATGTAAAGGTGTTTATTGATGAGAAAAAGGAGCAAAGGACACAGAGGAAGGCAAATATTAAGAACTCAGAGAGTGAATGCGAAAAAGATAATGATGTGGGACCAATGGAAAAGGCCTTGCTTTGGTTTAAGCAATTATTCAAGAAGCGTGAGAAGTAGTTCTATTATAATCTCGTAAACAAAACGGATATACAGAGTATTTATACATCTGTTTGAGTTATGTTGGTACAATAAAATTTTACCGGAGCATTGTTTTAAATTAACCTTATACCTTTATGAACTTGGACCGAAACTATAGCAGAAAGATCTGCATATCAACTAATACTCGTTGCAATTTGCATTGTGTCTATTGTTATGAAAAGCAAAAAGACAATGCGGACTTTGATGAGGTGGAGGCTTTGCATATCATTGCTGATATATTAAAAACAACAACGGAGAATGGTACTAAAATCAAACTCCACGGAGGTGAGCCCTTCTTGGTATTTGATAAAATTCGTAAATTATGTGAGACTCTATGGCAAATGGACATTGATGAATATTATCATATTCATATTACGACAAATGGAACACTTGTCCACGGAGAGATCCAAGAATGGTTATACAAGAATCGCGACAAGATTACTGTGAAACTAAGTCTTGATGGGGACAAAAAAACCAATGATATCACGAGACCAAATTCCTTTGAATCTATTGACGTTCCGTTTTTCCTAAAGACATGGCCTGATATCAGAGTGAAAATGACAATCACTCCGACCACCGTCCCATATATTGCTGAGAATATTAAATATATGCACTCAATTGGAATAAAAAGGATTGTATCCAGTTTAGCCTTGATGACGGATTGGTCTAGTTGCGGATTGGAGAAAGTATTCTACAATCAACTTATAGAAGTGGCTGAGTTTTATTTAAACAATCCTGACATTGAACCATGGAATTTCTTTAGCACCTATGATATTGGAAGGACAGTGTACCAAGAGAGGTGTTTCTCTCCGTGTGCATTAGGGGAAACAATGGCGTATGATTTTCAAACAAAGAAATTTTATCCATGCCATATGTGCTTCCCTTCGCTTGGTGGAAAAAAGGTTTCTGAAGAACTGTCCAAGATTAACTTTGAGAAGTTAAATGACTATGAAAAGGATTGTTGTGCGAGGTGCTCATTCATTAACATCTGCATAACGTGCTATGCGGAAAACTACATTTCAAGAGGTTCCGTTTCAAATAGGGATATGAACGTATGTGCTTATTATAAACTGATGTATGCTGTGCTATTCAAATATGAATATGCACGTATTATCAGGACTGAGACCCCATCTCCTGATGACATTAGAAAGATGCTTGCGATAAATATGTTGAAGGATGAAGTTCAATCAATAGTAAACGAAGTAAAGTAATCACAGATATGCCTCGGGATTTTAGTCAGAAAATACTTATATCAAGCAACTCAAGTTGTAATTTGCGTTGTATTTACTGTTTTGAAAGAAATAAGGAAAATTATGAGTTTGATGTAGATGAAGCGATATCTTTCATAGGCGGGATTTTATCTAATAAAACAGAATTAGGCACCAAAATAAAAATTTGGGGCGGAGAGCCTTTTTTAGTATTCGATAAACTCCGATTATTATGCGAAACACTTTGGGAGAACAACTATGATGAATATTTTCAAATACACATCACGACAAATGGGACTTTGACACATGGGGAAATTCAAAATTGGCTTAATGCAAATCGTGATAAGGTCATACTTAAACTCAGCATCGACGGCGACAAAAGATCAAATGACATAAACCGCCCAAATTCATTTGAACTGATTGATATTCCTTTTTTTGTGCGAACATGGCCTGACATTGTCGCGAGTATGACAATCACGCCGTCTACGCTTCCTTATTTATTTGACAATATCTTATTCCTACATGATTCCGGCTTTCAAAACATTGTTTTTCAACTATCTCTCTTGACTGATTGGTCTAAGTACAACTTAGAGCACGAATACTATAAGCAGGTTGTTAAAATCTGCGATTTTTACCTTCAACATCCTGAGTATAAGACGTGCTTTTCTTGGCTTGAGATTGAGAAAACTTTATATGATAAATTAGTTCCGCTTTGTGGTATAGGTCGTATGAAGGCATATGATTTTCAAACGAAACAATATTATCCGTGCCAGATGTGTTTTCCTTCTGCATGTAGCGGAAAACTATCCACTGAACTACAGAAAATCAATTTCATTGGTACAGACTTTCTCGCTGATGAGAACTGTAAAACTTGTCCATTTGTAAACGTTTGTGTTACATGTTATGCGGAGAATTATATTTCACGGGGCGCAACGTCACGGAGGGATATGAAAGTCTGCCCATACTTTAAAATCTTGTTTGCTGTGGTATTCGCGTATGAGTATGCCAGAATAATCAAATTGGATAAACCATCACGTAAGGATATAGAAAAAATGCAGGCTATCCAAAAGTGGCGTGATGTAGTTGATATTATACTAAAACAATTTAAATAAAGTAAGGAATCTAATTTACGTTAAAGTCTCCGGCATTCCACGTCGTATATTGCTGATTGATCAAAGGTACTTTGGCCAAACATTCAAGATTATGATGCCAAAGGTAGAAGTGGAAAGAACTGTGATTGTGATGAACATGAAACAGGAATTGAAGAGATTGACCGCTGCTTCGCTCAGATTGAAGATATTGAACAAAACCAATAAATAAGGTCTAAATTATTGATAATTATGAATATATCTGAATTTTCAATATTGAAAAATAATGGATTCTCGGAGGCATTTACCTCTATTGAGAGTGCCTTGAAATATTATTATTCTGATCCAGAAGTTTGCTGCTCTCTTTTTCGCAAAGCCTTAGAATCAATACTAAATGATGTGTATTCTTTATTTGGTCACTCTGTTATAGGACAGAATAAACTAGACATTGACAATTTGGATAAAGTTATTCCTGATAAATTTCACGATGACAATATCATTTTAGAAATGCACAATATACGCATTATTGGCAATGCGTATACCCATCGTAATGACAATTTTGATCGTGATGCCAAAAAAGATAGATATACATGCTATGTGGCAATGAAGACTATTGCCAGGTGGCTGATTGAATGTAAGCATTTGTATCCTGAATATTTGAGAGAAGCAGAGGCGAGAAGAGAAGAACGTAAAAAGAACAAGCGGATATATACAAGTATTTTTCTGGCTGGATTAGGAATAGTTGCGACTGCTCTGGGCATCAACAAAATAGGTAAGAAATAAGGAACTTCAGGCAGATTTTTTGTCTTCGTTTTCCAAATCGACAATTTGAGTGCGAAACGATGTCTCTGGCTGGAATATGTTGGAATATGATGGCATCTTCAGTTCTTCCCAAAAAGAGCGATTTTAGAAAAATTATAATTACAAAGAAAATCTGCATAGCGTATCAAATACCACCAAAAGTATTGGTTTTTCCATATGTTTTTGTACTTTTGCGACAAAAGAAGCGAAGACATTTACAGCGGATTTTAGGAAGAAACCACGACTGGTATCTGACGGCATATAAGAACATTGAAATCTGCCTTAAAATCTTTCGGAATCCTCAAAAACGGCCTCTGAATGGCCTGTAGAGGGTTTTGTCCTTTACTTTAACGAGGAAGAGTATTAGTAGGTAAGTAGCTAATAATTTAGGCGGCTCATCTAAGGTAAGTCTTTAGATGAGCCGCTTTGCGTTGAATCGCACTAGACCGCATTCAATCGCATCCTATGCAAATCAAAGTTACCTTACCAGTTACCTTAAGAGTTACCTTAAGAAAAAAAGGACGGTTTTTGAGAAAATGCCTTGCAACACAAAGTGTAATTTAGTCGTTATTTAAGAAATATGATTAATTTTGTAATAGACTAAAAATGGTTAGGATATGACGAAAGATGAATTGCTAAGTCGGCTTCAAGATATTGAGTGGGATGACTTTGAGGTAAAGAGTGCGAGTAGAGAGCTTCCTAAAAATATTTGGGAGAGTGTAAGTGCGTTTTCGAATGGATCTGGAGGGTGGATTGTATTCGGTGTTGTTCAGAATGGGAAGAAATTCGAGGTGGAAGGCGTAAATAACGGAGAAAAAATTGAATCCGACTTTCTTAATACTCTTAGGTCTGGAAACAAAATGAATCATCCGATTCTTCCTATATCCAAGAAATATTCCATTGAAGGCAAGACTGTTTTAGCTTTTTATATTCCATCTTCACCTTTCAAACCAGTCTGGTATACGAGTATAACAAATACCTTCATTCGCTCCGGTTCAGGAGACAGACGCGCAACAGAAATGGAGGTCAATGCAATGTTGCGCGATCAGGCCTTTGGTATTAGGTCAGATGAATCAGCTGCCGGTACGTCTTTCGAAGATATTGATCCGGGTTCTTTCGATACGTTCAGACGCCATATCAAACTTTTCAATGAAAGTTATCCTTATGCAGATGCCGATGACAATACTTTTTGTAGCAAAACAGGAATTTATGCCAGAGGAGGATCGGAATTGAGTGTCGGTGGTTTGCTGATGCTCGGAAAGCTCGACAGTATCCATAGATTACTTCCTAGTTTCTGGGTTGATTATATAGAGATTCCAGGGACTTCTTACAACGATGCGTCACAGCGTTATACTTTTAGGATGCAGGAGCAAGAGAATCTGTGGGAGTATTACAAAGTTATCATTCAGAGATTTAGGCTTTATACAGATAATCCTTTCACTACGACACCTGAAGGTGTGTCACCTGAAGATGAATCACAACTATATGCTTTGAAGGAGGGTCTGGTAAACTTCTTGGCGCATTCGGATTATTTCAGTCCAATGCATCCGACTATAAGGGTCTATACAGACAGAATTGAATTGCAAAATCCGGGCAGTTTCCATATCCCTATTGACCGTTTGCTCTCTGAAACTATTTCTCAGCCGCGAAATCCTGCAATCATCAAATTGTTTAGAGCAGCAAAACTTGGTGAAAACGCTGGCTATGGAATCGATAAGATTCGCAAATGGAAAAGTTTGACTGGTATGGATGTGACATTCAGTAGCGAAATTGCCTACTCTACTGTCACTTACTACCGGAACAATCCTGCGACTACCGATAAAACTACCGATAAAACTACCGATAAAACTACCGATAAAACTACCGATAAAACATATCAGGGCGTTAAAGAGGTGATTCTTCGTGCAATGCAGCACTCACCGTCAATAACCATAGAAGAGTTGTCCGCAATTTGCCATTTATCGCAGGATGGTGTGAGATATCATATAAAATATTTGAAATCAGAAGGAAAAATTCGTCGAGTCGGGAAAAAGGGGGGATATTGGGAGATTTTAAAATAGCGAATGATTCATTCGTCATCAATCAAATATCCCAGCATTTCAGAAGCCACTTCTGGCATAAAGGCGCGCATGACGCTGTCCTCTTTCTGGTGTAGATTGCCGGCAAGCTCTATGCTGCCGAACCATAGAATCGATCTGTCTATAATTGCGGCGCGGATGTGTCTGGAAGAGCGCAGTACAACTTTTATCCCTGACTGTATAAAATCATTGTCCCGCGCGGAATTTTTATGAATGGTGATTATGCAGTCAATGCCACGAGAACCAAGACTTTGCAGCGCCTTAGCCAATGGCGTTTTCATATACTGCAGAGTGTTGCATGAAAGTACTACCGAAGATTTCGCATTCTCTATATCCGACACCAAGTCAGGTAAGTAATCAGAAGGGCCGAATACAATATCCTGCGGATTGGATGTTAGAGCATCATCAACTTGCTGAGCATACCCTATCGGAGCATAACACTTCAATCGCCTGCCGTACATATTCGCTAAGGTGGGCACGTGAATGTCTATATAATCATACACGCGCACTTCCGTCTTGCCCTGATAATCACGATGTAATCTACCGGTATATTGCTGAACAATATTTGGGTATGACACCGGCAGGGCGATAAACAATGTATCCAATCGAGGATAGTTGAAACCCTCACCTACGAATTTTCCTGTCGCTACTATAACCATAGGTTCATCTGGATGAATGCTTTCCAATCGTTCCATTGCCAGGCGTCTCCATTTGACAGATACAGTTCCCATCAATACAATGATATTCTTACAGTGAGGTTTTAGCATATCAGCCAACAGAAGAATATGTTCCTTCAGTTTTGTCAGGACAATTGGTGTGCGGCCATGCTTCAACTCATTGACAATATCATTGACAATCATTTCATTACGCGCCCGATCTTTAGCCAAATCGCCAAGGTGCTGTAATACGGGCTTTTCCTCCAATGCACGATAAGCAGTGAATCTTGGAATCAGCACTCGCGAGAAAGATTGTCTGGCCATCTGAATCTTAGCATTGAACTGATATCTTATTGGGCCACATTGCATAAACACAATCGGAGTCATTCCGTCCTGTCGTGTTGGAGAAGCTGAGAGACCATACACATACTTTGCATTGACAAACTTCAGTACGCGCTCATAGCCCAGTGCCGCCGTATGGTGACACTCATCGGCAATGACCATTCCGTAATCTCTTACAAACGGCTTTACGCCAGTATCTGTCAGAGCAGAATTGAAGACAGCAATGTCAATGATTCCGTGCAGATTATTCTGACTTCCATCCAAAATACCAATATGGGAATTAGACTTGTTTCGTCTCTGTGTTTCCCTCATTTCAGGCTCAGGTTCATTTATGGCAAGAAATTGCTCGCATGCATTCTTCCATTGCTCCAGCAACGCCCTGGAATGAACCAATATCAATGTGTTCACTTTCCTTCGAGCAATCATGCCGATAGCGGCTACGGTTTTGCCGAACGCAGTGGTCGCAGCAAGGACGCCGTTATTTTCAGCTAGCATCTTTTGAACGGCGTATTCCTGCTCTTGTCTCAATTGTCCAACGAACTCCACGTCTATTTTGCGACCTGGATTTGTCTTATCCTCTTCATCCCATGCAGAAAAATTGCCTTGAATCAGATCAATCACGGAATCCTCACAACCACGAGGTAAGCATAAATAATCGCCGATCATCTCATAACAAGAGATTAACGAAGGTGTTTTATATAATGGCTTTCTCGCCTGCATTAAATCGTAGTATTTACGATTTTTGAAAGAGGCCAACCCTTTGAGATAGCGTATGACTTTAGCTGACACCGACTTCAAAGGCACATATATTCCATTAGCCCGGACCAGCTTGATTGGGCCATTGAAATCTTCGAACGATATTTTATCCGGTTGCGGTGTCTCCCAAGGCTTGGTGTCCGACGAGGACGAAAGCTCCAATCGGCTATTGTGCTGAGCGAGTAAAGCCGACACCTCATGTCCGGATAACTTTCTGACAGAAGACAGGAAAGCCCATTGACTCTTGTAAACTTCAAAATTCTCGTCCGTAAATAAACTGTTGCCTTTGTGCTTGGCGTCGCCTTGAAGCGGTAGGGCTACAAGATTGCCAAAACCGCCATTTGGAACAAAGTCCTGGTTCGGAAAGAAACGGTCGTAGGACTTCATGTCCAACTGGACGTTTCTCTCCATCGCTGATCCAAGAATTGCGAATCCAAGTTTACGTGCCAATGCTGCAGAAACAGGCTCGCTGAAGAATATCCATAAGTGAGCACCATTTCCGGAACGCGAACGTTCTATATAAACCGGAATGTTCCAGTCGTTACATACGCCGACATAAGACAACACATCATCTTTATATCCATGCTGGCAGTTCTTGTCATCGAAATCTGCGCAAAGAAAGAAGCAGGTGTTGTCCTCCATTATCGGAAATAGACCTATAATGTCAGTTTCTTTTGCTCCTTTATGCAGATGACGTCTGATGACAGCATCATCCAATGGCACCAAATCTCTGTGGGCACATCCTTCACATTTGTATTTATGTGCTTTGCACTCAATCGACCAGCGGTTGCGACAAACTGGCTGATAACCTCTTTTTCCGTCTTTTGTCACAAATCTTTGGGCATATACATCTTCTCGCCCTCGGAACAATGACCGAAAAAGATTTACCCTCCGTCGCAGTTCAATTTCTTTCTCTTCTTCTGTCAATGACTTATGACTTTCAAGCGTCGGAGACTTCGATTCGGGCAGCAATGGCTCATCCAGCCCTTTAAGTCTGGCATTCTCTTGTTCCAATTCTATGATTCGTTTCCGCAAGCGCTGATTGTCCGCCAATAATTCCGCGTAGGTCATTATTCTAATGCTTTATTATGTGATCAAGTTTAAATATTAAACGACAATCCCACTCTTAAATCACAATTTCGGGGGCTCGATTTCCGGTATGACCATGTCGGCGGAATCTGAGGAATCACCTGTCAGAAACATCACATAATAAATTGGGAGATATGTGATGCCGTTCTCCTGATAGACTTTCTGCCCGCTGTGGAGCACGACGGCATTCTTAACATTGTAATCGGGAGTTTTCATGAAATTATCGAGAGCACTGTGAACCTTATAATCCTTTCCCGACTTGACCTCAATCGGAAGAACGGACAGACTATCGTAGTCGTCAATGAGGAAATCCACCTCCCCGCGCTGTTTGTTGTCGTAATAGTGAAGCTCGCATCCATGCGCATGGAGTTCTTGCGCCACGACAGATTCATAGACTGAACCTAGGTTAATGCTGCGCTCATCGCCGAGCACGGCATTGATGTTATTCTTGTAAAGAAGTCCTGTAAGCAGCCCGACATCGCTGAGGTATAGTTTTAACAGATTTTTGCTCTCCGATTCTTTCAACGGGAATTTCGGATTGCTGATAGCTTTAACGGCAAGCGCGACACCAGAGTTGGTCAGATACTCAAATTCATCTGCATAATCACTGAACTGCTTATGCCCGGCTGTGTTTTCAATTTTCTTTACGACAACGCGCTTCCTCTTATTTTCCATATTCGACGGAATGAGGTCATAAATATTCCGAATCACGAGTTTCTTTTCAGAATCATATTGGGAAGCGTCTAGCTTGTACAGTTCATGGATGTCGTTCTGTATCTTGCGAACAAGGGCAATGTTTCGTGTTTCCAGAAACTTGTTGACAGCATCCGGCATTCCTCCGGTAAGCAGATATATTTTGAACTGACGCAACATATAAGCATGCAGAGAATCATTTAGAGTCTCTTTTTTGAGAAAACAGTCTCTAATGCTATCAATAGTCTCTTTACCACATCCGCTGGCAAGCAAAAATTCCTCAAAGTCAAGTGGAAACATTTGCTCGATGGCAATACTGCCTATCGGTATTGACGGAGTCTGCGCCAATGCTATGCCCAACTCCGAACCGCTGGCAATATACCGGTATCGTCCCTCCTCATTCAGAAATTTCAGCATAGTCATCAGATGCGGATAACTTTGAATTTCATCAAGGAATACAATTGTGTCAGATGCGTCACCAAGTCGTTCCCCTGCAATCGCACCGAGTTGTATGTAAAAGTCATCAGTGTTGCGGACATCAGCCAGTATACCTATACCCTCCTTATCTTCCTTGAGGTTGAGTTCAATATAGTTGCGAAACATCCCTTCGCAGATATGACGTATCAGATAAGACTTGCCAATCTGCCGAGCTCCATTTATCAAAAGTATTTTGTGTGGTTCATTCCGCAAAAAAGCCTCTATGTGCGATGCAAATTTCCTAAAAAGCATAGTATTCTTACATTTTATACAAATGTAAGAAAAATCAAGCACATACAAAATTTTTAGGAAAAATTACGTGTTTTCACAGCATGAAATTGGGAATTATTCCAAGATTCGGAAGGGTAAAATCAGGAATTTTGTAGTGACTTCTGCCAGCAAATGATCCGAATACCTGGTTGGCATTGACAAAAAATGAAGATTATTTTAAGATGTACACCTCTGACACAGGCTTGTTTGTCACACTTGCATTCAAGGATAACAACATTACTGAAAACAGTATCTACGACAAGTTGTTGAACGATAAGCTTAGCACCAATTTGGGATATGTCTATGAAAATGTGATAGCACAAATATTGAGAGCGACAGGAAAGAACCTGTTTTATCACACCATCCCATACGCTGAAGGGAATAAATACTATGAGATAGACTTTGTCATTCCGGATAGGCACAAGATTTCACCGATAGAAGTCAAGTCCTCAGGCTACAAGGCGCACAAATCTCTTGATCAGTTTTGTGCAAAATACTCTGACAGGATTATGAATAGATATCTGATCTATACGAAAGACTATAAAAGGGAGAACGGGATAGAATATGTTCCTGTCTATATGACAATGTTCCTGTA
>ERZ780111.281-NODE-281-length-15649-cov-15.4818_pt1 | contig 15649 bp, 8 predicted proteins | sample MGYA00433084_ERZ780111 | MGnify/ENA primary metagenome ERZ780111 (study PRJEB29588, sample SAMEA2144299) | human gut metagenome | biome: human gut; feature: human-associated habitat; material: faeces | place: Denmark | collected 2008/2010 ... | reverse complement strand
TTGTTAATTAACTTGTTCATTTTCAAACGATTATGTAATTATTAACAGAGTATTGTCTATGGAATCAAGGGCAAAGGGGTGGTGTTCATCAGCAAAGACGAAGACATAGAGCCAGTACTTGGAATTTCTGATGAAGACTTTGATGTAAATAATATGCCTTGTGGCATGAAGTGGTGGCTGAATACAGCCAACAAATCACTTGAAAGGATGAAAGCCAAAGGTATTACTTATAGTGCTAACCCAATGGCGGCAAGTGGACGCCCCACCTATTTTATCAAGACCTACTGGAATCAGGACACACCCTTCAACAATCTTAGTCCGCAGATTAATGGCAGCGCCGCCCCAACGGGTTGTATAGCTACAGCCATGGCGCAGATTATGAAGCACTATCAATATCCTGCTACAAGTAAGGGTACAGGCATATATTCCGTAACTACGTATAAAGATAAAAATGACAAAGAGGGCACCACTAAGTGGTATAAGCGAGAACTGGGACATACTTATCAATGGACAGCTATGCTGTCGAGTTATGGATTGGTGTCCAAAGATGAGAATGATGCCGTAGCCACACTGATGGTTGATGCCGGTGCTGCCAGTCAAATGAATTATCAGGCTAATAGCAGTGGTACTATAGAATGGTATGCAGCCAAGGGGTTTGCCGAGAACTTCAGATATGATTCTTTGGCTATCAGCTGTCTGCAGCGCGACTTCTATACCAATGCGGAATGGATGGAGATGGTACGCAAAGAAATGGAAGCTAAACAGCCTGTTCTCTACTGCGGTAGCGATGAGATAGAAGGAGGTCATGCCTTCTTGCTCGATGGCATACAGAGCGATGGTAAAGTACATGTCAACTGGGGATGGGGAAAGTCTGGAGACGGATGGTTTGATATTGATGTTCTGAGACCTAATATCACTGGGTTTACAGGAGAGGGTTTCAACATTGGTCAAAGTATGGTTTTAGGCTTCAAGAAACAAGAGACTCCGAGCGCTGACGAAGAAAACATTTCGCAATGGGTAACAGACGGATATAGTTTCTATATCAGCAATAATGAGTTGCACGTCAAACTGACTAACGCCTATAATTACAGTCATCGCGTATTCGAGGGAAGATTAGACTTCGTGCTGCAAGGCATGGGTGACAACAGTAGCAAGCTCTATACTGATCCTATTTTCGAGACGGATACAGAAACACCTTATGTTGGTATGTTGAGTGGTTTTAATTACGGTGACAAAGATCATCCTGAAGTTGATTTCAATCTGAGTCAGGAGCCTGAATTAAAGAATATTTCTGCAGGCACCTACAAACTGTTTCTTGGCTCTAAGTCGACAAAAGAAAAAGCCTATCAATGCTTGCGTAGCGTAGGTGGCACCATCATGTACACACTTGCCGTTGCAGCCGATGGCACGATGACATTAGCACAGGATGGCACTTCTGCGATCTCTGCCGTTACTGTTAAGCAGAACATCTCTGCTCCTTACACCTATATATATAATATGCAAGGTCAGGAGGTGTATAAGTCGAAGACACAGGACTTCTGTCTCGATGATGTTCCTGCTCACGGCGTATTGATTGTGAAGCAAGGCGACACGACAAGAAAGGTTGTGAAGTAAAACACTCTTCTATTATTCATCATTCATTAAAGACATTGCCCACCCATGGTTACTTACCGTACCAAGGGTGGGCAATATTATTTGTGTCAAGAGAAACGAATACTCCTCTTCGTTGTTTAAAATTTTAGGCACATGTGCCAGTTTTTTTAAATACAAAGATATTCTTTTATACTTTAACTGTAAAAAAATAAATAATATTATGAAATAAATGAAGAGGAGATGTATAATGCCCACCCATGGTTACTTACCGTACCAAGGGTGGGCATTGTTGTTTTATCTTCCTCACTCTCAAACATTTTCCCGTAAATTTCTTGCATCTTTCGGAAGAAAAGTGTAATTTTGCATAAGATTAGCTGCGCTCGGTAATCTGAAAGCAAACTTTCATTGCGCTCACTGGCATAATCTATAAAGAAGAAAAGTAGAATCATTAAAAAAGGAGGTTAAGTATGGACAACAAGAATATTTCATCAGAAGCATTTCTCTCCAATGATGGAGATATGACTTCTTTTAGATATGGCAATAGTAATATCCGATTTCGTACTCCAAAACGCCTCAAACGATTCACAGAGGTTAAGGAATGGGATAATGGATATATTGTTGTCATGGCTGATTATGAGGGCATTGGTGAAACAGAAGAGTATATTGACCTTTTGCCCATATTGAAGAATCTATATATAAATCCTACGACATTTCTCAAACCAATCAAGTCAGTTAAAATAGATTATCATGAAGGAAGAAGAAATTAAAGCCGTAGCTGAAAAAGCAATAATGATTGTTTGCGGATATGCATTTTCGCAAAGTGAAGAAGGCTTTATACGTGTAGTATATCTACACCCGCCATATCATGCTCTTGTGATGACAAGAGAGGGTGATGTAATAGAAACCAATATGGATGATATTGAAATCAGCATTGTTCAAAAGTATTGGAAACGAAACAAGAATTTAATGGAACAAACTTATGCCTAAATATTACGATTTTATGATATGTGGGTATTACCTATATTTTACTTCACATTGTATAGTAGAAGCTATGCATGTACATGCGAGTGACCGACACTTAACGGAATCTGGCTCAGCCAAGTTGTTTGTTTTAGGAAATGGTGATACAGTCGTAAAAGAGCAGGGTGTTCTGACCAATAAAGAAATGAGAATAATTCGTGAATTCATTAAAGACAACTATCAAGAAATGTTCTTGAAATGGTCGGAAATGAGCAATAATGGATTTTATCGTGGAGAACATTAATATAAGAAGGTTGATATGAGCAAGTGCTTTTCACATAATATTAGTTGCGCTCGGCAATACCTATAATGCCCACCTTTGGTTACTTACCGTACCAAGGGTGGGCATTGTTGTTTTTTTATCTTTACTTTTCCCTAAGGAATATCGCAGAACAAATCATCGGATGATGACTTTACGTACTTCGCCATTGGCGTAACGTACGATGCAGACTCCAGGGCGAGGACCATTGAGGCGAGTTCCATTGAGCGAGTAATAAGCCACGATGCCATTCTCTTCGCCCGCCACGATGTCGTGAATGCCTGAGTCGATGGTTGGGTCAACTACCTTCACCTCATCGAGGAAGAAACGCTGCTTGTCGGCCTTGAAGGTAACCTTTACTGTACCTGTAGCTGTGATAGTGACACCAAACTGGTTCCAGGAGCCTTTCGGTATTCTAACGGAAGTCTTAGACAACGTGCCATTGTTGACAGAAAGCGTCAGGGAGGTGGCATCATTAGTGCCGTCCCACCCTCCTGCCTTGAATGACAGATAAGCAGAGCCATTGACGGAAAAGGCAGGAGTCGTGATAACACCAGCCGTACTGCTGTTGCCCAATCGTACACATTCGTATCCTGAATAAATTTTGCCTGTACTGGTCCATCCTTGGTTGTCGTACTCTGCTGCAATAGTAGAACTCCCGGCAATATTACCATTCCACTTATCATCATTGCCACCCGTTCCGTCACACTTATCGAACGACTCATAGAGCAAGACTGGGCCAGATGGTGTGACAGGAGTATCGGGATCGGTCTCTCCCCCACCGCCACTACTGCGGTCTGCCTTGCTGAAGGTGAGCGAAGCTGTTCCGTCAGATGCCACACTGATATCCGTGATGTCCACATGCATATACTTGGTGCCAGCGCTATTTTTATTATATAAGGTGGCAGCAGGATTGGACTCGGCAGTAAGACTGTTGTTGGTGTTATAGGGATAAAGGTCGGAAGTAACGCCATTATCTGACGTAGACTTGCCTGCGCGGAAGATGGTTAAACGCTGATGGTCGTTATAATAAACATTTTCATTTTCATCATAGTAATTCCCCTTTGTATTGGGCATATTATTCCACCAGATATTGGCATCGTAGTCCACATGGGTTATCATCACACCTTTTGAAGGAAGATAGGCATCCCAGCCTGTATTTTGTCGGTTCTCGATGATGTAATATTCATCCTCGTGTGCCTTGTTTTTCAGCACATAGGCACCACCACCCTCGCTGATGGCTTTCAGTCCTGTGACGTTGAGGTCTTCCGCAATATTGGTAACGTCCTGATATGTCAACCAGCCACACTTATGCTTCTCGTAAGCCGAATAACCTGCAGGACATCTGCCGTCACCATTATAATTACCTGCACACATCAAGTCGTAGTCGCCCATTCCGAACCATCCAGAATAACCAGTATCATACAAGTCAGGGAATCCCATGCAATGGGAGAACTCATGGCAAAAAGTTCCGATTCCATCGAGTTTGCCACGCCCATTCAACTCAGCACTGCAGGCATAAGTGTCTACCTTAACACCATTGAAGGAAAGAGACTTGCCATAATCGGATGCTGAAAGAGCAAACTCGTGTGGCCATATCGTAGATACAGCACCGCCATCAGCCTCACCCTTTCCAGCATAAAGCACAAACACCTGGTCTACTTCACCATCGCCATCCCAATCGTATTTGGAGAAATCAACGCCTTGAGTGGCTGCCCACTGACAAGCCTCAGCTACCATCTCACCAGCACGAAGGTCAACTCCGTCTTCGCCAATAGAAGCATCATTTCCTCCATAATAGGAACATTGGTTCTTCAGCTGACAAATACCTACGACATCAAAGTCGAGTTCGAACTGTCCAGCACTCTGTGCCTTGAAGTAATCTTTCACGCTGCCTTTGAATCCTTTGTCGGTATAGTTCTCAGCATTGGCTATCTTGTTGTACAAAGCACGGTCGTGACCACTCTGAAACTTGGAGTCGGTAAACTGAGCCAAGATGATCAGTCCCTTCTTCGTGCCTTGGAAAATATTAGTAACATTTGCCTTTCGCCTCACTGCGCGACGATTGTTGGCCTTGGCTCTCCGTGCCACAGCCTTGCGACGAGAATTCGAGAATTGGCTATCAGAATAAACCTGATAAGTTGCTGAAGCAGCATCATAGAGATAACGTGTTCCGTCCTCACTCTGGTAATAGTGCATGAACTCATCGCCAACCAACTGCACCTTGACCTGTGTGCCATCAGTAAGCGAAATGGTGCGCCAGACTCCTGGCTTGGCGGGTACTGCCATTGCCGATAAGACAACAAAGAGCACAACCCATAGCGTAAACAACCTTTTCATCGTAAATCTTTTCGTTGTGTTTTAGTAATTGAATGTTATAGAACTTCAGCAAGTTCAGAAGTTAAAGATTTGTGTAACCATCCGTTAAGCGACGCAAATTTACACATTTTATTTTCACCCCCCAAGCTTTTCTGCATAATTCTTGAAAAAAACTATCGACTTTTCGCTAATGAGGAAGTTATCTTTCCCCAAAAAGACACGACATAGAAATGTGGGATAGAAAGAGAAAAGAAAAAAGTCCCGCATCATAAACATGACACGGGACTTTTGGGTGGATTATCCTATCCTACAGAGAACCCCAAAGGCTCTCTGATGGATAGATGAAAGAATTTACTTGAGTGCGAACTTAATGGCAGAAACCTTACCATCGATGTCGGCTACGAGGTGATAAACACCAGCTATAGAGCCAGACAGGTTAAGGCTAACCTTATCGCCTGCATGTACAGGAGCGGCTATCTGCTGAGCCATCAGCTGACCGGCATTGCTGTAAACACGGAGCACGGCCTTGTCGGCATTGACATGGAGAGTAACCTCACCATTCTCGTTGACCGTTACATCACCCTTGTTGCTGCCATCGGCCTCAACACCGTCGATGCCTGTGGTCTCAGATACGGTCAGAGAGATGACACCAGTAGAAGAAGCACCGTTGGCATCGGTAGCCACTACGTTGATGTTGGTCTTACCTGCTGCCTTGCCAGCCACGATGAATCCATCTTCCGACTTGAAGACAGTAGCTACAGATGCATCCTCAACAGAAGCTGTGTAGGTCATCTTGTCGCCATCCACATCCTTGAAGAGCTCAGCGAAGTTGTACTGACCAGAGGTCTCGCCAACCTTCATAGCCAACTCTGTGGCACCTACGTACTCAGGAGCACGGTTGGTATGCTCTACATTGTAGTTGACAACAGCTGAGCTTACATTGCCAGACTCGTCCTTGGCATTAACAGCGAAAGAATGCTTTCCTGCAGTACCATAATCAGGAGCAAGAGCTACACGGAGCTTCAAGCTGGTGCCTTCCTCAACAGTATAAGTACCATTGCTTTCAGAAATAAATTCCTGAGTACCGTCCTCATTCTCATAGCTCTCAACAGCAGCGATGCCGTCTGCATCTTTCAGACTTACAGTGAAAGGCTCGCCCTCAGCATCAGCAACAGTTACTTCAACAGCAGCCTTGCTTGCCTCAGGAACAGTAGTCTCACCTTCAGGAGCGGTGATGGTAGGAGCAGCATTCTTGTCGAGATAGATGTGATAGTTGTAGAGCTTGTTCATAGGATCATTGCTCTTCACTACGAGAGTAGCCTTGTTGTTCTTGGCAAAATAAGCACTCTTGGCATTCACCTCGAACTGTACAGGAAGCGACCCACCAGGAGCAATCTCACCTTCCTTCTTCTCGTTGAGCAACTTAATCCATGGCTCACCCTTCTCCTTCTCGATACAAGTCATGAAGTAACCGAAGGCACCATAGCTGTAAGCATTGTCGTAGAGTGTCTCGATGTCAACCCAGCCACCCAAAGACTTCAAGTGTGCCATGTAGCGATTGGTCTCCATGTCGCCATCCTTGGTAGCCATCAAGGCTGATGACTTGTAGCCGGCAGGATACTTCAATACGACATAGAAGGTATCAGCAGGGTTGATGTAGATAGGGTTGTCAAACTTCAACACACGTGGAACACCCTGGTAGCTGCCATTATCAAGAGGTTCTTCCATGTCGATATGAATCTTGCCATGGCCGATGGTCTTCTCTGTAGCAGTTACATCATTGCCCAGGATGACAGAAGCCTCGATGTCCACATTCTCCAAGTCGCCTACAGTACCGACGAAATAGAGATGAGTAAGATTGAAACCTTCAGCAGGAGCCTCATAGCGAGTGGCTGCATAGAAGTTCTCATCCAGAGCAGTAGCACCCGTACCCATCAGGGCAGCCTGAGCATTTTTTACAGGGTTGAGTACTGGATAATAGAGCGCATTGCCCTCATAGCCTGTAGGCAAGTCGTAGAAGAACTTCTGATCGTCCTTCACCTTCTTCAAGCCAAGAGCCTTCACCATACCCTTCTTGCCGGAAATCTTCTCTACACAGGTAGCAACGAAATTCTTGGCAACATCCTCAGAAGGATAAGAGATGACATTATAGGCAGGAGCAGGATCGTTGCCGTCCTCATACTCATTGCCTGCATCACGACCAGATGGATCGAGACTCAATGAGTAAGTAAGCTTATACTCGCCATCGTTCTTCAGATTGACGGTAGAAGTGCCCTTATAGTCGGAAGCCACAATCTCAATGAGCAACTCCTCTGGGTCGAAGGCCAAGACAGGAGCCTCTGTGATATTCAGCTTGATGGTAGAGGTGTGTGTCTCCTCATTCAAGCCCTCTACTGTAAATACGAGAGGGAAATCCTTCTTATGTACCTCATAAACATTATAAGGTGCAATTCTGAACTTCACGGTGTCGGTACCTACCACGATAGGCATGCCGCTCTGGTATGGAATCCATGCCTTGACAGTGGCATCATCAGAGAGAGCCAAAGGACCTGGGTCGATACCGTCATCGCCGCCATTGTTGTTTTGTGCAGTATAGACCTCAAGTTCACCTTCTGGAGCAGAAGGCTCCTCAACATCAGGGTCATCAGACTCCGAGCCAGTAAACATTTCAGAAGCAATGTCTGTGATAGTGAATGCCTTGGTTCCCTTGTTGACTACATAGAACTCATAGTATGAAGGATCCATTGCGTTTTCATCTACAGGCTGCTCAACATTGATTACCTCTGGGAACTCAGCCTTAGCCTCACCAGTGATATTCAGCGTAACAGGAATCTTGACGCTTGGCTTAGAAGGATCGTTGGTGGTAACGTTCAACTCATAGTTGTAAGTATCAGCCAACTGGTTAGCCTTCAACTCAACCGGCATTTCAACCTGTTCACCTGGAGCCACTACATAGTTCTTATAAGGAGTAAACTCGACGGTATTGCCGTCGGTGATATACATATCGGAAGGAGTAATACCGCGGGTACCGGTATGATCCATGATACCACAGAGTCCGAATACACCCAACTGGAATCCATCAGGATCTACATTGTACTGGAACTTGAAGGAACCGTCCTTGCGGAGAATTACCTCGAAGTTCATACCCTGCATCATCGTGTTGCCATAGTTCATATAGCTTACGATCACCTCGTCATCCTTTGCCTTGTAATATACACCATCAGAAGATGGAGTATTCATAGAGTGGTTACCCCAGAATGGGCAGATGATGTTGGTATAGAAGGTTTCTGTTGTTGGCAGACTTGCTGGTGGCTCAGGGAACTGCTTGTAATCCTCTACCGGTGCATCGAAAGATACGAAACCAGTATTGTAGATATACATCTCCTTGTACTTCTGACCATAGAATGGGAATTCGAATGGAAGTTCCACCTTCTTGAAGTCTGTCTTATCAATATAGTATGCATAAGGCATGTGCTCAGTATAGTCGTTGGTGATGTCTACCCACTTGTAAGGTACATCGAAGCCATCGAGCTTAGACTTGAACACATAGTCTACTGTAGAATTTCCTGTAGCCTCCAGGTCGGAAGCTGTATACCAAGAAGCTGGCTCTGCAGAGAACGTAAGGTTCTCATCGCCCTCGTTGGTTACCTGGATTGTCTTTTCTACGTTGGTACCATAAGGAGTTTCAACCTCCAGGCTCTCTGGATTACTCTTCCAGGTAGGATTACCGATCACCTCAGCCTTCAATGGGATTTCCTTGGTTGTACCATCCTGATAGGTGATAACGAGAACATCTTCGACAGTACCCTTCTCGGCAGTAGGCAATGTTACTACGATATCCTTGCCCTGACCTGCAGGAACAGAGAATGCAGCTTTCATTTCTTCTGCGAGAGTAAACTTGCCGTTCTTGACAGATACGCCAGCTACCTGGAGAGCATCCTTACCATTGTTGCTCAACAAAACTGTGCGCTGCTGGACAGAAGTACGGAATACCTTACCGAAATCTACGCTGGTAGAATCGAGAGCAACCTCAGCCTTCAGGTTGTCGCCAACAATGTTGGCTGTCAACTTAACAGATGCACTTGGGTGGATTGGGTCGTTGGTAATAACGGTGAGATAGTTGGTCAGAGGTCCTGCCACCAATTCATCGTTGGCTGCCAATGTTACCTTGATATCCTTGCTTTCACCATTGCCTACATAGCCTTCAGTGCTTGACAGGCTCTTGATCATAGACTTGGCAGGAGCCACAATCTTGATGGCGCTGCCTGTAACGATATCATAATAAGGAGCATCCAGACCACCATTGCTCTCCTGTACCTTGTTGGCATCAACAAATATACAAGGATCGGCGGCAGCAATATCGCTGACACCTACGAAGTTGTGACCACCAGAGCCGAATACGCCTGCTGGATTATAATCATCGTAGTAAACCTCTACACTTCCGTCAGGGCAAAGAGCCATGTGGAAGCTGATGGTTGTGGTCTCGCCGGCACCATTGGTTGCAGGAGTTACCACATCCTTGAACTTGATATAGAGTTTACCGTTCTTATGACCATAGGTAATCTTACTGTTGGCACCCATGTCCATCCAGCCTGAGTTGGTATAAGCCGAAATATAGCCCAATCCCTGTACACAATCGCCGGTAGGAACCATACAAGAGATACGGCCATCCGCCTGCTGCATGGAGACACCACCATAAGAAGATACGTAAATCTGCTCGTAGTCCTTGCCATAGAATGGGAACTTGAAGCCCACCTTGATAGGACCAGACTGCCAGTTGTCGTTGGTAAACTGAGAGGTGATATTCTTCTCGTCAGCCAACTCTGGGGCTGGCTCATACTCGAATGATTCGTCACCGGCTACGTTAGAGATGGTAGTATAACCAAACTTATGTACCTTGGCAGTAGAACCTACTATTTTCTCGGAAGAGAACTTAGGGAAGACATACTGCAAAGGATAATTACCCGTGTTACTGATGGTGATGGTAGCAGTCTTATCCTCACCGCCTACCTTCAAGTCGCCTGCATCGTAAGACTCAGGAGTTACACTCTGCTTGGCAGGAACTGAAGCGACACCACGAACCAGGAATGAATACTGCTGACCATTCTTATCGGTCAGGGTAATGGTACTGCTGAAGTTGCCCTCCTTGGTAGGAGCAAACGTCACAGGCAACGTACCGGTAGAGCGGGCTGCAATATTATTGGCACCCTTTGACACATTGAACTGATCGGATGAAGACTTCAAGTTCTTTGGAGCCTGGAGCCTACCATATTTACCACCGAATACACCATAACCGCTATTGGTCAACTCTACATCAATGGTCTTGGTCTGACCCACCAGCAAGTCACCGAAGTCAACCAGCTGCTGGCTGTGCAATTCTGGCTTATAGCCCTTCACGGTCATAGACAAAGCAACCTGCTGCTTGGAATCAACAGCCTCATTGCTCTTGACATGGATATTGAAGTTGTAAGTACCATTCACCAGTTTCTGACCATCATTCTTCAGAGTAACCTTCTGGCTTTCGTTAGGACGAACCTCACCGTTGATAGGCTCAGGGTTGAGAACCTGACTCCAGTCTGGGTTCTTGCTGATGGCCTGTACTGCCCATGTGAGCTGATTGGCTACTGCCTCGAAGCTGGTGCCCTTGAGAACCTCACTCAGCTGAGTCCAGGTTGTACCGTTATCAGAGCTATAGAAGCTGTACTGGGCAACATCGGTTCGGGTAGTCTTGCCTGTACCCAATGGGTTCTTGGCGCCAGCAGGGAACTTAGCCACTACCCAGAAGCTTGAACCAGGAGCAAAGTGAATCTGCTCTTTCAGGGTAATAGGATAATTGTATTGCCAGAAGCTATAATTAACCTTCTGAATCAAACTTGCAGTAGAGATAGAACGAGATCCGTCGTAAATCTCAATCACAGGATTCTGTCCGTTCTGTCCCTGAATACGAAGATCAGTCAGGTTGAAACCATTAGGATAAGTTGCCTTATCTACATAGAAATACTGAGCCAAAGCATTTGGCAGCTTGGTATCAGTTTCACCGATATAGCTGTACAACTGGTTGGAATAGGTCAAAGTGTCTGGCCAGTCCTTTGCCTGATAGTTGGAAGTAGCCACAGCATTGCGCTTCACAAGTGTTGGGCTGACTGTACCGCTGAAAGGAAGAACCTGACCTGGGTTTGGATTCTTGATACGACCGCTGGTAGACATAGTAGCTCGGGTCGTAGCAGTAGTAAGCTGATACTTCAGCACGCCCTCACCGGCATTCTTTACATTGAAAGAATCCTCGGCTGTGGAAGCCTTGGTGGCATCTACGGTCATATAAAGGTTCTTCTTGTCTACCTGAACCTTAGGACCTGCATTGGTGGTAGCCTCCTTGATGGGAGAAACGGCAGAAGCCTTACCCCAACGGTTGTAAGCCACAATGGCGAAGTAGTACTTAGTAGAAGCCTTCAAGCCTTCTACCTCATAAGACATCTTGTCGCCAGAATACTTGAACTTGGTATCTACAGTAGCAGAGCTCAACTCGTTCAAGTCATCGGTAGCAGAGAAAGCCTCTGTGCTATAATAAATCACATGATGGTCGATGCTCTTCTCTTCGGTCTCAGGAATCGTCCATTCGATGAGAGCATTGTCGTGAGATGCAGTAACAGTGAAGTCGGCAACAGCCTCAGGCACGCTACCCTCCTTGCCCTGCAAAGCCTTGTAAGCATCGATATAACCGGAACCCATCAAGCCCTTGTACTCAGGATTCTGAGTATACAGGTCGTTTACCGAAGTGGTAAGCAAGGTGCGGAGAGTCTCATTAGAGAACTGCTTGTTACCATACTTGGAAAGAATCAAGGCTGCAATACCAGATACATGAGGACATGCCATAGAGGTTCCCTCGTTGTAACCATAGGTACTGTTAGGCAAAGTACTCAATACGCCATACTGCTGACCATTGTCTTCCAAACCACCAGGGGCTGTCACATCAACCCACTTGCCACGGTTGGAATAATAAGCCACGCTTCCGTCAGGAGCCATAGAACCAACAGCCACAACCTTGTCAAGACAACCAGGATAATAATTGCCTTCCTCGCCATTGTTACCGGCAGCAAAGATACAGAGACCTCCGTTCATCTTTTCGCCACCACCATTCTTGGTGAAGTAATCAACAGCTTCGGTAACCGACTTATCCTCATCATCTGGAACACTGGCACCCCAAGAACACTGGGCAATGCTGGCACCGCGGTCGGCTGCATAAACAATGGCAGCACCGAAATCAGCTACAGCTGAACTGCTGGCACGGCTGTCGAATACCTGGCAAACCATCATCTTGACACCGCCCTTACCGTCGCTACCACCGGCAACACCGCAGACACCGATACCATTATTATTGGTGGCACCAACGGTACCTGCTACGTGAGTACCATGAGAGTGAGCGTTGATATCGCTTGAATTGATAACGAAGTTATAGCCGTAGATATCATCCACATAGCCATCACCATCATCATCAGTACCAGGCTTACCGTTCAACTCGGCTGTGTTGATCCACACATTGTCCTTCAGGTCTGGGTGATCTACCTGGAAGCCACCATCAATGATGGCAACCACAACATCCTTAGAACCGGTAACACCAGTTTCCCAAGCCTTGAACACATTGGCATCGGCACCAGCCTTGGTACCTGCGATATGACCATCGTTGTTGTAATGCCACTGGTCATTGAGCAATGGGTCGTTGAAAGGCATGGTAGATGCAGCCTTGGCTGCCTTTGCCACTGCTGCTGGCGAAACCTCAAGGAAACGCTCACCGCCTATGGGTTTGTAAACTGGTATGCGCTGGGCATAAGCCACACCCTCTGTAGAACGGAGCAAGTTGCGGGCTTGTGCCAGTTTCATACCTGATGCCTCGTAGTGGACATCGTACCAAAGATCCAGTCCTGCTGCCTTGTGCTTAGCCTCATCCTTACCGGCATAAGGGAAAACACGGGTCATGGAGACTGCCTTTACTTTCTGACTGACCCTGTCGAGCGGGGTCACGCCAGTCTGAACATACTTCTTGCTCGTACCTTTCACCGACAGCGGAAGCTTGGCAGCCACCAAACGGTCGGCTATCTCGCGCTGGAGTTTGACACGAACGACACCCTCTACGTAATTACCATCCGCAGAGGTTGCTGTAGAAGAAGATACAGACTGCGCCTGAATATGCACACTACTGCCTAAACACAGCATTGCACATACTAACAAAAGTAATCTTCTTGTCATCTTGAAAATGTTGTAAAAAATAAATATAAAACAAATAATAGTATATTATAATGCTATCCGTAAATAAGTGCCGAAACAATCTGATAAGTGTTGATACGCCCTCATGAGTGTCTGTACGACACTAACTTTTTCTCTCGGGTGCAAAAGTAAATAAATTAATTGATATATGCAAGCATTTCTGACAGTTTTGTGTAAAAAGATAGTAAAAATACATCATTTTGCTCCTTTTCACCACGGCAACTTACAGTCACCCCATTTTTAAGCACTTTTATTTACGAAATGTAATTTCCATTTTGTAAAGTTAAGGAGATAAGCAGTCAACAATGAATATGACTAAAATTAAGTAAGTCAACGCAAATGACAAATAAGCAACAACCGAGTCTACTCATATTAAAAATAATGCCAAGAGTGGTCAATTAAAATCGTTAAATCACAAAAATCTTACTCTTATACTATATAAAAGTTTTGTTGAAGCTGCAAAAATCTCCGTTCCGTGATTCGGAACGCACATTCCGTGATTCGGAACCGCCATTCCGTGATTTGGAACCGCCATTCCGTGATTTGGAACCGCCGTTCCGTATCACGGAACGGAGATTTATCCACAAGAGAAAAAACAAATTCATAACGAACGAAAAACAAGGATTAAAGTAACTGAACATAGCTTTAGGGTTGCAGAGCAGTTACAATGGAAGTTAAACTCGTTAAAGGAAGTTAGAGAAAAACCCTCGAAGTATGCTCAGCACGATAAAAAGTCGTATCTTTACCAAAGATATTTCGGAAGAAGAAAGAAAATAACACGCAAAAGAAAAACAAAGCAGAAAAAAGAAAAGAGAGAAATGTTATGAAGAAAACATTCGCATTATTATACTTTCTGTGTGCATTCATCATGAATGCCACGGCACAGACATGGGTAGGAACCTGGGCTACAGCTCCACAGGCTGCCGTGAAGAGCAAAGTGTTATACAGCAATACGCCCCACTCCATCAGACAAGTGGTGAAGGTATCATTGGGCGGCGAGGTGATACGACTGAAGCTGAGCAACATCTACAGTTCGGAACCCGTGGTGATACGTTCGGTCTATATTGCCCATGCCAAAGACTCATTTGGCGTAGATGCCAAGAGCGCTGAGTACCCGAAGTTTCACGGCAAGTACAAGACTGTGATTCCTGCTGGCAAGGCGATAGAGAGCGACCCGCTGAAGTTCAACCTCAGACCTTTGGAGCGCGTTGCCATTACCATCAACTACACCTCATCGCCAGCCAAGCCTACCATGCACCCTGGCTCCCGCACCACCTCCTATATCATGAAAGGTGTAACCAATGCTCACTCCAATTTCAAAAAAGCACAACGCGTGAACCACTGGTACACTATCGCTGGCATTGATGTGTACACGATGAAAAACAACCTGAGCGCCATTGCCATCATAGGAAACTCAATAACCGATGGTCGCGGAACAACCGACAATGCACAGAACCGATGGCCCGACATCATGAGCGAGATGCTGCACCTGAAACATAAGATTACCAATCAGGGCGTACTCAACTTAGGTATCGGATCCAATCAGGTGGTAGTACCCGGAGGAATAGGGACATTGGCCAAAGACCGATACGACCGCGACATCCTGGGACAATGCGGTGTGAAGAAGGTGATTATCTTCGAAGGTGTCAACGATATAGGAAACACTAAGAGCGGCAACAGCGAGACAACAGCCCGACTGCTGATAGAGAGTTATCAGAACATGATAAAGAAGGCAAAGGCCAAGCGCATGAAGGTGTATCTTGCCACTATCACGCCTTTCAAGGGTGCAGGCTATTACACTTATTTCCACGAGGCTTGCCGACAATACGTAAACGACTGGATACGTAACCAGGGAAAAGAGAAAAAGGTGGATGGCGTGCTCGACTTTGCCAAACTGATGCAAGATTCTGCCGATGAGCACAGAATGAAGAAGGAATATGTATGCAGCGACTGGCTGCATCCCAACGCCGCAGGATATAAGATAATGGGAATCTATGCGGCAGAAATAGTCAAATAGATTTGGAGGAGTTAAAGGAGTTAAGACAACAGTTTTTTTTGCTTAGCCTTCAAACAATAAGGCATTTGTCTTAACTCCTTTAACTCCTTAACTCCATGAAATAACTCCTTATTGTTTTTCCCCACACGCCCTGTTTTACTCTAATTGAGCAAGCTTTGAGCGTATTTTTTAACGTTAAT
>ERZ780111.277-NODE-277-length-15738-cov-8.51451_pt1 | contig 15738 bp, 12 predicted proteins | sample MGYA00433084_ERZ780111 | MGnify/ENA primary metagenome ERZ780111 (study PRJEB29588, sample SAMEA2144299) | human gut metagenome | biome: human gut; feature: human-associated habitat; material: faeces | place: Denmark | collected 2008/2010 ... | reverse complement strand
TGCAGAGCCAACCAAGCATACACAGCCCTTCACCACGGGGAAGGGGTTTGGGGTTTCGGCAAGGATGCCGAGATAGAACGCCCAAAGGCTTTGCAGGACGCAAAGCCCACAAAGCGTTCTTATAGGGATAGAGAAGTTGCTCTATTTGTAAAAAAGAAACTTTCTTATAATCTTAAACGGCATTTCAAAGCCGTCTATATCGTTTATTTTACCACAGTGAAATGAAAAAAGCAATTATTTTTAAAAAGCACTTGAAAAATACTGATAAATGTGCGATAATAATATTATTATGGCGGTTTTATGCCACACGATAAATTACTAAAAATCTGTAAAGGAATGACTTACTTTGGATAACAAAAAATACGCAGTAATACTTGCCGCAGGTGATGGCAAAAGGATGAAATCCGACAAACCTAAGGTTCTTGCCGAAGTGCTGTTTCAGCCTATGCTCCGCTGGGTGCTTGACGCTGTAAAGCAGGCCGGAGTTGACAATACCGCAGTTATAGTCGGCGCTCACAAGGAGCAGGTAACGGCTTATCTTGATACGCTCGGCGAATACCCCGCATTTGAGCAGAAGGAAAGGCTCGGTACGGGTCACGCAGTAATGCAGGCAAAATCTTTTATCGAAAAGGCACAGGCTGAAAATGCGGATATACTGGTGGCGTGCGGTGACGCTCCGTTCATTGACGCAGACACCATAACAGGCTCTTATGAGTATCACAAAAACAGCGGCAACGATGTTACGGTAGTTTCCGCTATTGTCGATAATCCCACAGGCTACGGCAGAATAATAAAGGAAAACGATACTTTCAAGGCTATCGTTGAGCAGAAGGACTGCGACAGCGAACAGGCAAAGGTAAGAGAGATAAACTCGGGTATCTACTGGTTCAAAGCGGAAAAGCTGTCCGGACTTTTAGATAAGCTTGGCAACAACAATGCCGCCGGCGAATATTATCTTACCGATACTGTTGCCGTTGCGGAAAAGAAGGGCGTATACACGGCAGACAGCACGGACGTTGTACTCGGTGCAAACAGCCGCAGTCAGCTTGCCGCTCTGAATGAAGTTGCAAGAAAGAGAAAGCTCGCTGAGCTTATGGACGAGGGTGTGGATATTCCTCTGTCGGACGGAATCATAATCGGTAAGGATGTAAAGATCGGTCACGATACGGTTATACTTCCGAATACGATAATCAAGGGAAATACTGTTATCGGTAACGGCTGTGAGATAGGTCCTAACAGCTATATAGCCGACTGCGTTATAGAGGATAACGTTATCCTGAACAACGTACAGGCACACGAAAGCAAGGTAGATAGCTGTGCTAAGGCAGGACCGTTTGTACATCTGCGTCCGAATACTCATCTGCACAGCGGTGTAAAGATAGGCGACTTTGTAGAGGTCAAGAACTCCGAAATCGGCATAAACACCTGCATAGCGCATCTTACATATGTCGGCGACAGCGATGTGGGCAAGGGCGTAAACTTCGGCTGCGGCTGTGTAACGGCAAACTATGACGGTATAAAGAAGTACCGCACCACAATAGGCGACAACGCATTTATCGGCTGTAACACAAATATGATAGCGCCCGTTACTATCGGGGATAATGCGACTACTGCGGCAGGCTCGACTATCACGAAGAACGTTCCTGCGGATTCTCTTGCGGTGGAACGTGGTCAGACAAGAATTATAGAACACTGGGAAAAGAACAGCAAGCGTATAAAAAAGGCATAAGGAGGAAAACAGGTGGACGTTTTTCTTTCGGTGCTGTCGGTCGCCGGAATCATTCTCGGTGCTGTACTGCTGATAATGATAATATTCCTTCTGCTGTCCGCAATACTTTATGAGAGCGTTTTCGGAAAGCGGTTCGAGATATACGATTCCGCACATCTGCCCGACCTTAACGATTATAAGGGGCTTGTAAACGAGCCGGTCACATTCCCGTCAAAGCGAGGCTATAAATACACGGGGTTTTACTACCACGATGAAAGCTATGACAGCTTCAGGGGGCTTATAGTTTTCTCACACGGCATATTTGACGGACAGCTCAGCTATCTGCCCGAAATAGCGTATTTTGCAAGACGGGGATACAAGATATTCGCCTTTGACAACAGCGGCAGTCATTTAAGCGGAGGAAAGTCACTGCGTGGGCTTCCTCAGTCGGCGGAGGATCTTGATGCGGCGCTCAGTTTTGTTACCAAAACAAACACGCTTCCGCTGTATCTGTTCGGTCACAGCTGGGGAGGATATGCGGTATCTGCTGTGCATTGCTATCATCTTTATGACATAAAGGCGGTATTCGTACAGAGCGGATTTGACAGAACAAGCGAAATGGTACTTGAAGAAGGCTCTGCCATGATGGGCAGGTGGATATATATCCTTAGAGCCTATATAAAGCTGTATGAGCGTATGAAATACGGCAAGGCGGCAGGCTACACAGCCCACGCAGGAATAGCGAAAGCAACCGCAAACGGCACTAAGTTCCTTATACTGCACAGCACGGACGATAAGACGATAAGCCTTAAAAACAGCGTGCTTGCCAATGTTGAGAAAAACGATAATATCACTCTTATAACCGAAAAGAACAAGGGTCACAACTCTCTTGACAGCGACAGAGCGATAAAGCACAAGGCACAGCTTGACACGCTTTTTGAAACGACCTATCCGAAAAATCAGCGGACTAACAAGAATAGAAGAGAACTGTTCAGCAAAAAGGTCGATAAGCAGATCTACTACGAGCTTGACGGCAAGCTGATGAAGCTGATAGCCGATTTTTACGAAACGGCTCAGAGTGGGAAGGGTTTCAGCAGTGCGGGGTTGCAGGGGAAAAAGAAAAGTCATAAATAACGTTTGACGTTATAAAATAAGGAAAATCAGGAGATAAGAAGAAATGAACATTTTCAAAAAAATACCGGCGGTGATAGCGTCTGTTGCGGTTATTGTATCGCTCTCGGCTGTTGCCGTATCGGCAAACAGTTATGTTCCCGAGGTATCCGACGTGATGACGGAAGATGTCAGCATCGCTTCTGTCAGCGCAACAAAGGCACAGCGTGAGCAGGCACAGCAGATAATCGCCGACTATATCGCCAAGAACATACCCAACGGCATTGCGGACGTTTCCAAGATGGATAAGGTTGCGGCGTATGTGGCGTCGTTCACTTACGACAAGAGCAATTCCGATCCGTATCTTATGGTGCTGAACGGTTCAGGCAGCGATTATGCCAGCGCAAAACTTGCCGTTTATATGCTGGGTGAGGTAGGTCTGACCGCAAAAACAAGATATGCGTACAGTGAAAATGAAGAGATACCTATGAAAACAGCCACATCTATGGCGACCACTGCGGTAAGGCTCGGTGACGGCTCGGTTTATCTGCTTTACATAGGTGGCGACGTACTCGGTCAGAAAACTTTCATTTCACAGAAGTTGAATTCACGATTCCTTTATAAAGAGATCTCAAAAAACAAATACGCTGTTTATTCGTGGATACAGTTTGACGATGAGGTAAAAGGCTATGACAAGGCTACCAAGACCGTTATGAATATCCCCGGATATATCGACGGTCACAAGATAGAGGTAATAGCAGCAGAGTTTACCAGAGGCTGTATCGGTGTTTCAAAGGTAACCATACCCAATACCGTTACCGAGATCAAGCGTGGCGCTTTCGTTTACACAAAGCGCATACAGAGCATTTCTATTTCAAGCTCGGTAAAGACTATAGCCGCCGATGTATTCTCGGGAAACAACTGTCTTAAATTCACTGTTGACAGCAACAATAAGTATTTTCAGGCTATAAACGGCGATCTTTACTCTAAGGACGGCAAAACGCTTGTTTCTGCCACAGGTTCGTCAATGACAAAAATCCCGAGCTTCGTTGAAGTTATCGGCGGCGACGCATTCTGCGGAAACGACCATATAGTTGATATTACGATCCCTGCAACCGTCAAGAAGATAAGCTATGCCGCTTTCGCCTCCTGCGACAATTTACGCAATGTTATAATCGAGGGTAACGGACTTACCACTGTCGAATCCAGAGCCTTCCAGACAACAAAACTGATTTCACTCAACATTCCCTCTTCTGTGACCTCTTTCAGCTATGATGCTTTCAACTGGGCTGAAATCATACTTGTGATCTGCCCGGATGGAGAGATTTCACAGAAGCTTACAGGCAACGACGAAATTCAAAACCTGCTTGTTGATACATCAGGCACATTGACCGGCAGAACGTTTACCAAAAAGCCCACCTGTGAAAGTGACGGTGAACTGAAAGTCAATTTTTCAACAGGTTCGTCGAAAACTTATACCATTCCGAAGTCGAATCTTTATCACGATTATAAGGTCGATGCAATAAAGTCGGAAACCTGTACAAATGACGGCTGTATAACTTACCGTTGCACGGTCTGCAATTCCCACAGAACCGAAGATACCACTTATGCCACAGGACACAGCTTTTCATCGACATGGACGCTCGACAAAGCGCCGACCTGCGCCGAGCAAGGCTCGCAGTCACGCCACTGTACGAAGTGCGATAAAAAGACAGATGTAATATATGTTTCCCCCACAGGAAACCATACTTATACCGCCTGGAAAACAACCAAAAATCCCGACTGTACTAAACCCGGTGAACAACGGTGCAGCTGCACGGTCTGCGGCAAGGTGCTTACAAGAGAGCTTGATCCGTTGGGTCATAAATACGTTGATACCGTGGTCGATGCGACCTATGACGCAAAGGGCTACACCCTGCATAAATGCTCGGTTTGCGGCTCTTCCTACAAGTCCGACTACACCGACATTCTCGTACTCGGATATGTCAAGAACCTCAAAGTAACCCGTCAAAACCCAAAATTCATAACGCTCGAGTGGTCAATGTCAACCGATGGCAGCGGCTATGAGGTCGAGCAGTACAAGGGCGGCAAATGGGTACGGATTTCCAAGACCGACAGCAGTGCCAATTGCGCTCTCACCGTCACAAATCTTACTCCCGGTACATCCTATACATTCCGTGTAAGACTGCGTAAAGTGTCAGGTTCTACCGTTCAGTACGGCGGCTACACAAGAGCCGTTGCGACTACCGCTTTGCCAAATACAGCCTCGTTCACAGCTCCTCAGACAACAAGCAGGACAATAACGCTCAAATGGGATAAGAATGCCGATGCCACAGGCTATATCATTGAGCAGTACAAGGGCGGAAAATGGACTCAGATTCTAAAGACAACAGGCAACACGACCTTACAATGTACAGCGTCCTCACTCGCTCCCGAAACACGCTATTCATTCCGCATAAAGTCATACAAGAAAACAGGCAGTGCTGTTGTCTATAGCGATTATACGAATATTGCGGCAACTACAAGAATTGCGTGTGTTTCAGGTCTTACGGCGAAGTCATCAACCGTTTCTTCTGTTACACTTTCGTGGAACAAGGTTGCTTCGGCCACGGGATATGTCGTTGAAATCTATAAGGGCGGAAAGTGGAATACAGTCCTTACCACAAAGAACAACACTGCTCTTTCCTGCAAGGTAACGGGTCTTGCGGCAGGCTCAACATATAAAGCCCGTATCAAGTGCTACCGCCTTACAAACGGCGCGTACTCATTCAGCGAATACCTTGAAGCTGACGTGAACACAAGGATAGCAAACGTTACAGGCTTCAAGGCTTCCGGCAATACAGCATCATCAATAACATTCTCGTGGAATAAGAATACCGCCGCTACAGGCTATATCGTTGAGATCTACAAGGGCGGTAAGTGGACGCAGATTTTAAATGCAAAAAGCAACACAACCCTTACCTGCACAGCAACAGGGCTTTCGGCAAATGCAACATATTCAGTGCGCATAAAGTCCTTCAAAAAGACAACCGCAACCACATATTTCAGCGATTATCTTACGTTCTCAGCCGACACCCGTATACCCAATGTTACAAGCCTTACATATAAAGCGGATTCCGCTTCACAGGTAACTCTCAGCTGGAGCAGGAACACTGCAGCCGACGGATATACAGTAGAAATCTACAGGGGCGGAAAATGGGAGCAGGTGCTGTGTGCAACCTCGAACACAAAGCTTTCCTGTAAGATAACAGGTCTTGCGGAAGGCTCGACCTATTCTGTACGCATAAAGAGCTACAAGGTGAAAAACGGCAGAACCGTATTCAGCGAATATCTGAAAAGCACCGCTACAACAGGTCTTGACCCCGTTGCAAAGCTTGGGGAGCAGACAAACAGCACAGCCTCATCAATCCGGTTTTCGTGGGCAAGAAAAAGCTGTGCAACAGGATATATCGTAGAGATCTATAAGGGTGGGAAATGGAATCTTGTAACAAAAACCACCTCAAACACAGTCACCTCCTGCCAGATAACAAATCTTAAGGCAGGTACGTCATATACCTTCCGTGTAAGAGCATATCTTACCGTAAACGGTTCGACAATATACAGTGATAATGTAAGAACGGTGCAGAAAACAAAATAATATCACGGCTTTGCGAGCGACGGGTTTATTAACCGCCGCTCTTTTTTTGTCTGTTACACAGCCGTTTCCCTCTTTTTAACTTAACTAATAAATGTAAATTTCGTTAGTTTCATGAAACGTTACATTAAGTAACTAAAAAACAGGCTAACTGAACATTCAAGCCGTTGTTTTAGTTTCGCTTTGGCGAAATTATGTGTAAATATTACTTCAAATTGTATTAAATGCACATAAAGCACTTTGAGCTGTTGTGAAATTCACAGAAAAAATCGACTTTGTTAAGTAAATTTAGTTAAAAGTGTTGACTTTAAATAAAGCCACATGATATTATGAGGTTAAGCTAAGAAGCCAAGAGGCTATATCAGAATAATAGCAGAAGGAGTGAAATCATGACAGGTTTTAAGAAAAGACTGGCAAGCTCGGCGCTTGCCACGGCAATGACGCTTACAGCTTTACCTGTATCCGTGTTCTTCATAAGCACGGGTGCGGCGGCTGAGGGTGTTCCGAGCGGATTTGCGTATGCGCAGGGAACAAGGTTCATGCTTGACGGAAGTCCGTTCTACTATGCAGGCACAAACTGCTACTACCTTACGTTCAAATCGCAGGAGGCGGTAGACAACGTATTCAAAGACGCAGAGGCGATGGGGCTGAAAGTTATCAGAGTCTGGGGCAACCTTGATGTAGGTGTCAAGACAGGTACGACAGACAGCGAAGGAAAGCCGGTATTTACAAACAACAATGACGGTTCGGGCGAAAAGGACGGAGTTTATTTTCAGTATTTCGACAAGGACCTTGGTAAGCCGGTAACAAACTTCGGTGAAGACGGCATAAAGAAGCTCGACTACGCATTATATCAGGCTGAAAAGCACGGTATGAAGCTGCTTATCACCTTTACTAACTACTGGGACGCTTTCGGCGGTATGGGTCAATACGTCAAGTGGGCAGAGGAGCTTGGCATAACCGGACTTAAAAAAGACGACTTCTACACAAACGAAACGCTCAAGGGCTGGTATAAGGATTATGTAAACGGTCTGCTGAACCACACGAACCCGTATACAAACAGAAAGCTGAAGGACGAGCCTTCCGTATTTGCGTGGGAGCTTTCAAACGAGCCGAGATGCAGTTCCGACGCTCAGTGTAAGGACAATATACTTTATAACTGGGCAAAGGAAATGAGCGAATATGTAAAGAGCATCGATCCGAATCACATGGTATCGCTCGGCGACGAGGGCTTTTACAATAAACCTTACGGGTATTACAACGAATATACTACATCCAATTATGCCTTTTACGGTGCAGAGGGCGTTGACTTTGAAAAACTGATGACAATCGACACGCTCGACTTCGGTACTCCTCATCTTTATCTCGATCAGTGGGGAATGAAGCACACAGGCACAGGACAGGACGATCTGCTCTGGTTTAAGATACACGGCGAAACCTGTGCGGAGCTTGACAAGCCCGTTATACTCGAAGAGTTCGGTCTTACAGATAGAACAATCCGTGACAGTGAGTATAAGCAGTGGTTTGAGGCGCTTGAAGGTAATGTCTACGATACGGTCGAATATGCAGGCACAAACTACTGGATGATAGCCTCATACATTGACGGCGCACTTTATCCCGACTATGACCAGTATACCGTTTACGGTCCGGAGGGAACAGAGACCGAAAGCACAAGACAGCTTATTATGAAGCACGCCGCAAATATGACGGCAAAGAATAACGTCAACACGATAGTAAACGACAAGCTGAGCTTCGACAGAGCGGACAATAGCGACCTTACGGTAACAGCAACTATGAAGGAGGGTGCAATAAGCGGTATAACCCTTGACGGAAATGCGCTTACAGAAGGTAAGGACTTCACGATAAACAATAACTCCGTAACTATAAAGGCAAGCTATCTTAAAACACTTGAGCTTAAAAACCATGTGTTCACGCTTAACTGTACGGCAGGCAGCAGCCCGAAGTTCACAGTAAACGTAACCGATGTATCGATCCCCTCACCGACGCTTGATAAATATATCGCTACAGTTGACAAGAACCTGCGTCACTACAAGAAGGTGAATGTAGGCTATGACAAGAAGACAAGCGAATTCAGAGGTATAACGGTAAACGGCAAATATCTCACGGCAGGTACGGATTATACAGATAACGGCGGCTTAGTCACATTCTCAGACAGCTTTATAAAATCTCTCAGCGAGGGCAACGTAACGCTCGTGTTCGACTTCTACGAGGGCGCAGACTGCGAATTCCTGCTTACCGTAACAGATACATCGGCACTCGAGGATATAGATACTTTTGAAAGCTACACAGACGATTCTCAGCTAAGCAGTGCATACACGCCGAATACAAGCGGAAACAACGTAACGGTTTCGCTTGTTGACAACGCAAACGGCAAAGCGATGAAATTTGAGTACAATGTAGGCTCGCCCAACGGATACTGCGGTGTAAACCGCAAGCTGTCACAGCGTAACGTTGCACAGTACAAGGGTGTCAGCATAAACCTTACCGGCGACAACAGCGGTAACAGCTTTACGCTTCAGCTCAAGGATAAAAACGACAACTATTTTGAAAAAGAAATAACAGTCAACTTCTCCGGCGAAAAAACAATTGAGATACCTTTTGAGGAATTTGCCGCTCCAAGCTGGCAGTCAGGCTCTGCTACACTTGACACAACGAGTATTGTACAGGCCTCATTCTATGCAGGCAATGGTGGTAACACCGACACAGGCACTTACATAATCGACGATGTATACTTCTACGGCGAAAAGCAGGAAGCCGAGGGCGCACACCTTATCGACAAGACAGGCACATTTGACGGCTCTGCTCCTGCGACTGTACTTACAAAGCTCGTGCTGAACGGTCAGGCTATATCAAAGATAACCTGCGGCGGCAAAACGCTTGACAGCAGTACAGACTACTCGTGGAACGGAAGTCAGGTGACACTCAACACGCCGTTCACGCAGGCTCTTGCCAACGGCAAGCACGAAATAGTATATCACTTCAGCGACAGCACTACAGACACATTTACTCTCACCGTTATCAATTCTGCGGTCACAGATGATATTACGGTTGATAGTGTTACCGGCTTCACAAGCACAAACGCAACCGATTCATCGATCACTCTTGCGTGGAACAAGAACAGCAAGGCAGACGGCTACACTGTCGAAATTTACAAGGGCGGTAAGTGGAACGAGATATACAGCGGAGCGAACACATCCTGCACCGCAACAGGACTTAACGCTTCCTCGACCTACTCATTCCGTATAAGAGCATACAAGACCTCGGGCGGTACAATGTATTACGGCGACTACACAAGACTTGCCGCTAAAACGGCAGATTCATCCGTACTGGACCCCGTTACATCATTCACCCGTATATCCGCAACCGAAAATTCGGTTACACTCGGCTGGGCAACAAACAGCAAGGCTGACGGCTACTCGGTTGAAATATACAAGGGCGGCAAGTGGAACGAGATATATAACGGCAACTCCACAAGTTGTACGGCTACAGGACTTAACGCTTCCTCGACATATACCTTCCGTATAAGAGCGTACAAGACATCCGGCGGATCTGTACAGTACAGCGACTATGTAAGACTTGCCGCTAAAACAGTGGAAAGCTCAGGCATTTCAAACGTTACATCCTTCAGAAAAATCTCAGCGACATCCTCCGAGCTTATAATAGGCTGGGCAAAGAATAACTCCGCAGAAGGATATATCGTTGAACAGTACAAGGGCGGCAAATGGACGGAAGTGTTAAGAACCTACACAAATAACACCGTAGGCTTTATAGCAGGCGACCTTAAGGCAGGTACGACCTACACATTCCGCATAAGAGCATACAAGACCTCAGGCGACACGGTCATCTACAGCAACTACACAAGACTTGCCGCTGTGACAAACGCAAACTAAAAGCATAATAACAGCAAACGGAGCATATCAGGAAGATATGCTCCGTTCAGTTTGTAGAAAAAGTCTGTTTTTGAAATAAACTTCTGATTTATTATCCCTATCCCCCTGCCCCCTTTCCCCCGGAAAGGGGGTGAATACGGGGACTGGCGTCCCTGCGACCTGCCTTGGGGCTACGCCCCAAACCCCATTTTGGGATAACAATAGAGGTTTTTCGACAGACCGAAACGGAGCATATCAGGCAGATATGCTCCGTTGTTTCTTTATTCCGAATTATCTGAAAAGCGTACATTCTCCGCTTTTCCTGTAATACGCTATGCGTTCCTCTATTACCTCACGGGTGGTGTTGTAATACTCCGCAAGGCAGTCTATGCAGAAAAACTCATCGGCGTTGCGTGTGACAAGCTTTCTGTAGATTGCTATATCATCGCCGCCAAGCGTTGCGCCGCACTTCTTGCAGGTCTTGTAATTTGCCATTACAGCTTTACTACCTTTGCAGTATATACCGCACAGTCGTGGGGCTGTAAGGTAGTTACATATCTCTCGGAGAATCTGCCTATATCCTCGTGCGACCAGCAGTCGTGCATTTCAAGTCCTCTGCCTGCCGCAGTGCTGAGCCCTATATCCCAGAACTGTAACGACATTTCCGCAGGAACATCGCTGAAGTTGTACATACCTATAGCGTAGTCGCCGTTTGCAAGCGGCTTTACAAGCGAGAATACATTTTCGGGGTTGTTCCACTGGCTTATGCGGTAAGGTCCTCTGCACTCGATATCCTGATTTATTGCGATAACTTCCTTATTGGTAAGTATCTCCTTTGTCCTGTCGGTCATATGACGGATATCACAGCCAATCATAAGCGGTGAATTCATCATTGCCCACAGTGAGAAATGCGTCTTGTACTCTGTATCGGTACAGCCGCCAAGACCCTTGCCTTCCTTATTGCCGAACTGATCGTCGCTCTCGCCGTTTATGTACTGGTTGTTCGAGCCGCCGTGCATACCGACTACGAGCATATCTATATCATTGTGACAGAAGCAGCCGCCGTAGCACTCGTTGCCCATCTGCGACAGTGCGAGGCGCTTTATCGACTCCCAGTTATCCTGAATATCGCCTGTCGAGCGGAAAAGATGAGCGCCGCTCTCTCTTATCCACTTGTATATATCATCATTACCCCAGTTGCAAGCGGAGAACATTATCGGTCTGCCGCAGTTTCTGAGGGCGGTAGACATACGCTTGTAGAGTATCTCGCCGGGTATATGCACGGGCTTGTAGCAATAGTCATATTTCAGATAGTCAACGCCCCACTCTGCAAATGTTTCTGCGTCCTGAAATTCGTGCTCGAAGCTGCCGGGGTGACCTGCGCAGGTATGCGTGCCGGCACACGAATAGATGCCGAACTTAAGGCCCTTTGAGTGAACGTAGTCCGCAACGGGCTTGATGCCGTTCGGGAACTTCCAATGATCAGGCACAAGCTCGCCTTTTTCGTTTCTCTGCTTTTCGCTCCAGCAGTCATCTATAACAACATATTCATAGCCTGCGTCCTTAAGGCCGTTTTCGATGAATGCGTCAGCCGCCTGCTTTATAAGCTCTTCGTTTATCTCCCAGGTGAACGTGTTCCAGCTGTTCCAGCCCATAGGGGGTGTCATTCCGAGTAACTTTTCCATTTCGCCGTTCCTTTCAGTAATTATTCTTCAAAGCTGTCCTCTTCGTTTCTTGTGTTCCACAGCTCGACCAGACGCTCCATTTCTTCTTCTGTGAGCGAAATGCCCTTACCCATTCTGCTGTGGTCGGGCGCCCATGAACGAATGTCGTACTTAGGTTCTCTGTCATTCCAGCTTACCATATTAAGCTCAATGTTGTACTTACCCTCGCTGATAACACCAAGCTCCTGTGTTATTTCATACTTGAATTCTGCCATATCCTTTGATTCCTTTCTTTTACGGAGATTTGTTTTTATATCAAAGAGGATTTAATCCTCTTCTCCTGCTGTTTTATCCTTTTTTGTTTTCTTTTCGGGTTTTTCTTTCTTCACCTTTTCCGGCTTCTGCTTTTTCTGCTTCGGAAGCCGTGTATCGTCCGCCACATCGACCGCATCGAATATACAGCGGTATCTTGGCGGTATCAGCTTGTTTATATGCCTTTTACCGAAATACCACATCTTAAACTTTGCCGTATCAAGCACCTTGTCAAGATATGTATTTATATGGTTGCGGCTGGTTTTGCCTATGTCGATGAACTCTATCATTCTTGCGGGCGGCTCATAGCTGATTATGAAATCCGCCTCGTTGCCGTGCTGTTCAAGGTTGCGAAGCCCTTCTTCAAGCTCCTCATCGGTCGGAAGCTCCTTTATCCAGCTCTTCTCATCGTCCGGCTCAAGATAGCTGTTGTTTTCCTCGCTCTGACCGCCGCCGAAAGCAAACACGGTCTTTTCGGCAATCGTATAATATTGCCCTCTCATAAGCTGACGCAGATTGCCCGATATAAGCCTTGTTTTACCGCCGCACCACTGCTCTACGGGATATTCTTCGAGCAGGTCGAAATTTTCGTGTACGCCCTCCGCAAAAAGCACGTTGTACTTCTTTTTGCCGAGCTTTTTAAGCATTTTCTTTTCCTTTTTACTGCCGTCCCAAATACAGCCGAAATCGCCCGTTATTATCAGTGCATCGCCACGTCTGAGCTTTTTCAGCACCGGGGACCTGAATCGTGTTATATCGCCGTGCAGGTCGCCTGTAACACATATCATAAGCTATATCCTTCTTCCGTTCTCTTATTGTCTTTGTCCGTATTTACGGTCAATGTATGCTCCAGTCGATCGGTTCTATGCCGTTGCTTTTCAGAAATTCGTTCACCTTTGAAAAATGACGGCAACCGAAAAATCCGTTATATGCCGACAGCGGACTCGGATGCGCCGCTGTGAAAACTGCATGCTTCGGGTTTGTGATAAGCGGCATTTTCGACTTTGCGTTGTTTCCCCATAAGATAAATGCCGTAGGCACGTCACGCTCGTTTAAAAGCTCGATTATCCTGTCGGTCAGTATCTCCCAGCCTTTTCCCCTGTGACTTCCCGCCATACCCTCACGGACGGTAAGCGAGGTGTTCAGCATGAGAACTCCCTGCCTTGCCCAGTCGGTAAGCTCGCCTACAGACATATCAAAGTCTATGCCAAGGTCGCTGTGTATCTCGGTAAAGATATTTTTCAGCGACGGGGGCGGCATAACTCCACGCTTTACCGAAAAGCAAAGCCCGTGCGCCTGTCCCGGACCGTGATATGGGTCCTGACCTAAAAGCACCGCCTTTACCTTTGAGTAGGGCGTGTATTTCAGTGCGTTGAAAATGCAATCCGCAGGGGGATATACATTGTATCTGTTATATTCATCGACAAGAAAAGCTCTCAGCTTTCTGTAATATTCGCTTTGGAACTGGTCTGCAAGCAGATTGTCCCATTCGTTGCCTATGTTAACCATTTTTGTTTCTCCGTCAGATCTCGTGCGTTCTCGCATAATCGAACAGGAACTGCTGTGCTATCCCCTCGTTACCCTTTATACATTCCGGCAGACCGTCGGGGTATAGTTTCTGCTCGATACGCTTTATCCATACATCTCTCGGAAAAGCGTCCGTCTTATGATAGCCGAAAAGCAGTACGCAATCGGCTACCTTATCGCCGACACCCTTTATCTTTTTAAGTTCTTCCCTTGCCGCTGCGGTATCCATAGCATTTATACCGTCAAGGGAAACTTCTGTGCTGTGCAGTTTTTCTACTGCGTCAACTATGTACCTTGCTCTGAAGCCTGCTCTCAGCGGTGCTAAGTCCTCGGCGGTAAAGCCCACAAAACTTTCCAGGGTCTAATGCCTCGTCGTAAACGCCGACAAGCTTTTCAAGTGTGGGGAACATATAGCCTCTGTCCGTCTTTTCGCCGAAGCTCTCACACAGCCTGTCAATAATACCCGTGATACGCTTGATATTATTGTTCTGCGAGATTATGAAGCTGATAAGCGTTTCAAAAGGCTCTTGCCTGAGTACCCTTATGCCCGGATTTTCCTTGCAGGCAAGGCGCATATATTTATCCTGTGAGAACTGCTTTATCAGTGCGTCATAGTCGGTATCAAGGTCAAAGTATGACTGCCAGTAAGAAATGTCGCTTTTTTCTATGCCGTGAACAGTATAAGTGCTGTCGCCGTTGTCGGATATTTCGGCATATCTGCCGCCTGCTATACCGCAGAATCTGCCGTCAAGCTCTTTCCAGCGGAAAGCCTGCCCGCAGAAAAGCGTGCGCCTTATATCAAACCGTTCGCAAGTGAATGTGTAATCCATATAATCATCTGCCGTTATCTGTTTTGTCGGGAAAAATTTTTGATTTGGTCTTGATTATTTCCGTTATATATAATACAATATTAACAGGGAAATTACAAGTCCGACGTGAAAAATTTTTTCTTTTGTCCCCCTATAAACCGACACGGCTTTTAAATTATGCGGTATTTTCCGCATTTGCCTAATTTTCTGAAAGGAAACGAAAAAAGTGAGAGAAAGTATACTTACAATACCGGTAAACGAAGTGTTCGAGCCTCGTGAGGGCTGTCCTATCTGCCGTATGAGAGATACGGTCGAGGAGCATATCTGCGAATATATAATGGGAGCGGCTATGATGGAGCCTGACGTAAGACAGGATACCAACAGGCTCGGTTTCTGCTTTACGCACTATCAGCAGCTTATGATGCAGAACAACCGCCTGTCGCTCGGTCTTATGCTCAACAGTCATCTTGAGGAGTTGAGGGGCAATATTTTTGAGAAGAAGGGTTTATTTGCGCCCAAGGACGCAAAGGCTAAAAAGGCAGGCGCAATAGGCGATACCTGCTTTGTCTGCTCAAAGGTACAGTGGGGTATTGACCATATGCTCGAAACGGTATTCACAATGTTCGCAAAGGACGGAAAGTTCAAGAACCTGTTCAAGTCGCAGGAGTGCTTCTGTATGCCTCACTACCACTATCTTGTACAGATGAGCGAAGCAAAGATGGCAAAGAACGACAGAGCCGAGTTCATAAAGGCTATGGATACGATAATGCAGGAATATATAACAAAGCTCAACAGTGATGTAAACGACTTCTGCAACAGCTTTGACTACCGTAATGCAGGAAAGCTTCACAGCGAAGAAATGGAACACGTCCGCACATCTATAGAAAGAAGCGTTTCGTTCCTTACAGGCAGAAAGCCGAATTCGAAATAAAAGGGTCGCAAGTTAATACTTGTCAGACTATAGAAAAACCTATATAATTTTTGAAAATGGGGTTTGGGGCGTAGCCCCAAGCGGGGTGAGGGCGGCAGGGTAGATTATAATATCAAGTGCAACACAAAAAAATATGGACATCATACTCACTTT